>Ga0307511_10000419_pt1 | contig 45319 bp, 56 predicted proteins | sample 13_EM_MG_FD_200266 | JGI IMG/M metagenome (GOLD analysis project Ga0307511, IMG submission 200266) | Populus trichocarpa ectomycorrhiza microbial communities from riparian zone in the Pacific Northwest, United States - 13_EM | ecosystem: Host-associated > Plants > Roots > Unclassified | place... | reverse complement strand
ATAGCCATAAAAACGGCCATACAGCCCATCAAAAATACCGCCAGTGCTGAAATGAGAGTAAAGATGAACGACCCCTCGTACTCATACCTCTCAAAGCCGGCTATGCTATCTTTATTCTATCCGCAAAAGTCAGCACCACATTACATCCCGTAGATAGGCCACAACTTACGCTCAACATGAAAATCAAGCCTCCTGCCATGAGGCAGAACGATGCCACAACCTCCGTTGGAGGCCGCGAGGGCACAGTAGAGCGTGGTGGAGAAATGTACAATAAAATGTATGTGGCCACCCTTGCTACACCAGCATAAGATAGCAACTGGCCCCACTACTACATTATCAGCTTGCGCCAAAATTTTGCAATCACGGTTTCTGGAATTGACATACCTGAGTGTGCAAGGCGACCGACAGACTAGAACTTTGGTGATGCCCACTCATAGACTTCCCTAGTAAAAGTAGGACAAGAGCAGGCAAAATGTTATAAGTGGCTTTGGTGCTCTGTGGTATCCTGTGGTCTGAGAATGAAGGCTGCATGTAGTGCGAGTGATCCTCATCATCCTGAGGGCTTGGATAAAGAAGATCCCGCACAGCTTTAAACTCGAGTAACACACCACACTGTGTAGAGTCAGTATCCTCCGATACTCACGAGGTATTGTGGAAGGTGCATCACGTACCAACCCACCGCCAAAAAACAATATTGCAATGGACTCATGTTCCAGGTCCATATGTGTCCATGCATGGCCCCATGCTGCAAGATGCTCCAAAAACACATCGATAGTACCATAGAACAAGATTAAGGATGATTCAACCATCTCACAGCTCGGAACTCGTTTGGCCCACTTTGAATTGGAAATTGGCCTGACGTTCCATGCCCACCCATATTCGCCAAGGGCACCGAGGAACCGCCCAAATGTCAGAGCGCCATACCAAAAAAATATACCACCTTTAACTGTGTGGGCAAGCCCATTGAGGACATTGCTTCCAACCTAAATCCCCAGCCGTTAGATCTTCCTATATCCTCACTACTTGTATATATCTTCAGGGTAACTCACAAAAATACCTGTGACAGTCACCAATCCTGCAGTGATCTGTACGAACCCTATTATTGGTAACAGATACATTATTAGGGAAGAGAATATATTGTTCACTCGCATCACAGTTGGTGTGAATATATATGTGACATGGCGTTGCAGAAACGACTCGTAGAGCCAATTACCTGAGGGAAGGAATCTGGGCCCTTAACCCGGTGATAGCCACGGCCATGACCCAGCTCAGCCAAATGTTCAGAGGGGGAAGAGGACCGCTCGGCACCCAACCCGCTGTCCCTAGAGGTGCATTGAGGGGTTACCACCAAGTCATCAATCTCTCCCTCTCCATCTGCAGAGGCATACAATGGTGTATATGATCCCTCCAGCTTTCCCTTTGACCCTACGCTCTCGACAGAACCCGATGATTGCCTCCATAGCACGCCCATTGCAGTGTGGATTGTCAACAGCCCCATAATCACCCAGCCGAGTTTGTGGTGGATATTGCTTGGGTAGAGATCAGGTGTCCGCACGTTGTACAAGATGGAACAGGCAATACCCAAGAAATTACCCCCAATGAACACCAACTGGGTTGGATAGTATAGCCAAGATTTGGAGAGGCCGAAGGCAAGCACTAATGATACCCAAATATATGCGTTAGGCGGATTCCACATACCCAATATTTTCAGCCCCTCTACTCACCAAAAGGTAAGACGAATACCCATGATATCACCATCGTCACAATGTGAGAGTACAACAACACTTTGTCTTCCTTCCATAGGTAATAACTGTCCAGGGCATGATAGTCTGTCCCCGATACTGTCGAATTCACAGCCTTTGCAGCAGGTGGCTCCATCTCACTCATAGATCCATGACCATGACCATGATGTTCCTCATGAGCATAAACTTGTGAGACTAACACCACGAGGGTATAAACAAATAAGAGGAGAAGACAACTGAGCCGTGTGCTCAACATTTTAAATGAAGTGCCTAGATTCCAATACCGTTATACTAAGGAACTGCGGCTAACATGCCTCCATTATATACAGTCATGAGGAAAACCATTCGGAACAATAGTCTTTCCGTGCCAAGCGAGCTGGTGGGTCCACTGAATCGATTTGGTAAAGAATCCTGAAGATGGCTTATGGTAGGCTTGAGTTTGTATCTTGTGATGGAGGGTGGGTTGGTGGGAATCTAATCTTCATGGACATGCCGTTAACAACATGGGGCTAGGATTAGCAACGTTAACATCCAAACCCAGCGTTTACTCTCGCAACTATTCGGAAGCCCTGCAGCGATGAGTCTATAGCTAACGATCGTGAAGATTGGTAATGAGGAGTTAACGAGATGATGTAGTCTGGCAGAGGAACAAACTTAGTTAGCTGTTCACTCAATGAAATCATACCATCAAGGTCATATCTTCAAATTTTTCATCGAGTGATTTCTAAGTTCGTTGACAAATCATATAGAGCAGGGTATCCAGCATGAAGCTAACTCCACACTCCCCTGCAAAGATCATCAAGCCTCCCGCTGTCTTTGGTTCGGCTTCGACCTTCAAATATACTCTGAGTCAATCAAGAAATCTAGCCTTGTCCGAAAATCAGAAGAAGAGAGGCCGGAGGAAATTGCAGTGGTCATGGGGCGGATGTGAAATTTAGCTGCATGCAGTTGAATCATAATGATGGATGTCCACGTTTAATTCAACGTGCATCTTCGCCCTGCTGATGCAAGGGCCGATTTAAATGGTGTCTCGTGATGATACAAGGGGTTTTGGAAAGCTAAACTCCGAAATCGAGCCCTCTGAACTATCATCAGTTAAATTCAAGCGAGGGGCATTTCAGATACGTCCCGTGTTACCCGAAGGGCATCCCAAACGTTTTCTCTCAGTTAAATATAGGACGAGCCTATTCCAGAGTTATGCGAGACTTCGCCAATCCTGAGTAGTAGAATTGAATTGCTACTGGCGAATTGTTGTCACTGGCTGTACGGAGCAATATTACTCCAGCTTGCAGGCAGGGTATGACGAGAAATAAAAGTTATGGGGGAAAAAAATAAAAGGATAACAACCCAAATCGAACCGTGGCTGCTCCATAGAATTCCAAAGATTATATAAGCACCCTTTTTGGCCGTCCGCATGGTAATGTCTGGTAAAAGGCAAGACATTAGTACTGTTACGCCGAGCCGGGCGCTGCAAAATTGCTTCACAGTCGCCCTATGTATACTGTATAACGTACAATTGCGAAGCCTCGATATGCCCTGGGCCCGAATAATTTCTTAAATATGTACTATTGGCTTACTAATATATATAAATCTTACAATTTTTATACTGTAAACATTAGCCCATTCCCCTTTTAGGTAAGTGAATCCCTTTATGTGATTCCCGTTATAAGAAACCTCCTAGCGGTCCCAAGGGTAGTCTCAAGGGGTTACTTTTATCGGGACTTCAGTGAAACACACTACACCATGAAGAAGCCTAAATCAATAGACGCTAAACTCAGCTTTTATACTATGGGCCTTAAACAACTAGATTGTTGCGTTTCTTGCGGTAAGGCTGATCTTTACTACGTAACTGTGGACGAGTGGATGCCCCACTCAAGCCACTCCCAGAGAACGGTATATCCCTACAGAGGGTCAATTGTAGCACTCTCTAGGAATATATAGGCTTGGGGTCGTTTTCTTGAGCCCTTGGGGATACTGCTAGGAGCAGCTTCTAGAAACCTGGTGTAGCAATCTCTTTCTGCTCTACCTGAGGTTTAGGGATTCAGGTTTCTACAGGGTACGCTTGAGTCAAAACCACTCCTCTACAGGGGGGGCTGATGCCCGTATATCACTGGCTTTGGTCCTGTTTATATGTATCGGCTTGGCTTAACCTTGTAACTAGACCTCCATGTTATGATAATAGGCTACTTATTAGTATAACATCCTTTATCAATATAGATGTAGGCTATTCCAAATTGCTAGCCCCCAAGCCGGCCGTGAACTGAGGGTGAAGAAACCTTAATGTAGTTAGAGTTCAAAGACTTCACCGAAACCTAAATCTAAATCTATTAGTATTACCCTGAGTTTGAGTCTGCAACACAGATTCACTTGATTTGACCATTACCACATCCTGGGTAATTGGCGGCATATAGAGTAACTCCTCGTACTGACTCTGACCTGCAAAAAATGCTACCGTATCTATATATAGAGGTCGTCCATGACTAAATTACCTTATTCGGAAGGTATCTAATTTTTGGCTTCAAGTCAGCTAGCCCGGTTGGCAAGCCAAGGCTGCCAAGTGTATCAGCGTGGTGTTTGTTTGTTATGATTGAACACTAATTTTTCTTAGGGATATGCAAGGGCCCATCCTTCCAAACAACTACGCACGACTAATGCGGTTCTGTGCACGGACTTCATCTCGCCAAAAGCAGGGTGCATCTATAGAGTAGTACTTACTCTACCCGTACCCCACACACGCGGGAGATCTGAGGAGGGTGGCACGATGGAGATCTAGGTCGACACCACATGTCACAAATGTGGGGGGGGTGGAGCTTAAGATGGAACCGCGGAAAGATTAATTGTCATTCAAAAGGCCGCAACGCCCATCGAACTTGCATTCGTATTGTTTCTCTTCTCCCCGCCAATTACACAAGGCCCAGGTATATCAGGCCCCAAAGAAAAAGAAACAAACAAAAACCCGCAAATCATCACCGACATTGTGCTATATTACAGACATGAAACCAAACCCGAACAAAAAAGAATCGGATGTAAAAATAAAAAAAGACCAGTTAAAAAAAATGAAGTACCCAGCCCAACCCTACCGGACAAGATCGTAACGATTATTGGATGAACAATCGTGAACCCGATAAAAACATAAGAACGCAAAGTAGTAGACACCGTTTACCATCAAAACCCATCCCCATGAATGCTGGATTCTAACAAAACATGAGCACGCGTTTGATGTGTTGCGAGAAAGGAGAGTTGTAGACTTTTTTTTTGGCTGATTTGGTTGAATCGGAAAAGAAGTTTACAACTCTTGGGAAGCACCTTTTCCAGCCTTGGCGGTCTTCTTGGGCAGAAGGTTCTGGTGGATGTTTGGAAGAACACCACCCTGGGCGATGGTAACGTGTCCGAGAAGCTTGTTCAACTCCTATAGTTCAATGAATTAGTTTCAGGTTCCACTTTGAAGTTGGAATAGGATAACAAACCTCGTCGTTCCTGATGGCCAACTGCAAGTGACGTGGGATGATACGGGTCTTCTTGTTGTCACGGGCGGCGTTTCCGGCCAACTCGAGAATTTCAGCAGCAAGGTACTCAAGAACAGCGGCGAGATAAACTGGAGCACCAGCTCCGACACGCTTGGCGTAGTTTCCCTTCCTCAAAAGACGGTGAACACGACCGACGGGGAAAGCGAGACCGGCCTTGGCGGAACGGCTAAGCAAAACAAGTCAGTGGATGGTTCTAAAAGTTAAAATCGGAATCCAAAGTCGAAATTTGGATGAATGGTAGATCTGAATGACTCCAAGAATCCACCCGACTCAGAAGTGTCTGGGCTTCTTCAGGCCCAAAACTTTAGGAGTTGGGAAAGCGGGGGCAACCAGGCCGGGAGTCGGGTACGAACCTCTGGGAAGTCTTGCCACTGCTAGCCTTGCCACCTGCGGATTTTCCTCCAGAAGACATCTTTAATGTGGTTTGTGTGGTTTAAAAAGCGAAAAACGCGTGAGTTGTGTTGGTTTGGGTGGATGGGTGAGTTACGTTAGAACGTTGAGGCAGCGGTGTTGGTAGAATCGATTGTTGAAAGAAGAAGATGAGAGCAGAGCGAAAGTTGGGGGGAACGTTGGATTTATAGGTTGAGACGGGCGATTTTACATCACGTCGCTGCTTGGTGTGCGTTTATCTAAATGGTCGGGATGGAAAGTACGGTGCGCGCCTAGAAGGATTGGGCGCGCCATTCCCAAGCGAGGCAGGGCTACGGCGTGGGTAATTCTCGGCACCAGCAACATGCACCTCGACTGGGATCAATTTGAGTGGAGCACAGAAAAAAAGTTGGGTTAGGGGAGCTGGTTGAGCTGCATCACGGGGGCTGCATCACTTCGCGCCATCCAGCAACAATGCAAAACAGAACAGGGGCCTCTAAGTATCTGTCGCATCCATACTAGACGCCTTCGTCGCATAGATCACTAGCAGAGACTACAGAACTGCAGAATCGCAACTCGTGAGCGCGAGGTAAGGATGGCAGCTTGCCTTAAGTACTTGCTGCCAGTGGGCGTACAAGGCAGCCCCCAGGATCAACCAACCGGAGATGCTGGTCCCACCCCCGGCAGCCAAAGTGCTGGCTGCAATATCCAAAAGAGGAGATATAATGGATGTAGCATACTCTTGAGTCCCGAATTCACATCGCGTCCCCCATTTGTAACTGGGGATAAGAGCAAATCTACTCTAGCGGCATTATGCCTGACCTGATAGATTTGCGCGCCAAGTCAAGCATGTCCACTGATCCAAACGCTCGACCGGTGCCCTCGCATACAAAGAAAAAAAAAACTGCAAGTACGCATAGAGAGTAGAGAAGATGATCGTAATCAAAGGAGACAGCTGGACGTGTCCTCTTCCCAGCCACCATTGGAGTTTAGTGAGTTGCGCGGCACTGCTCTTAATAGGTGCGCCCACGAAAACTAACTTGGAAGGCAACCTCGCATGCCCAGCCCCTGCATTCCATATTCTCCCACACACCAACACTAAAGTGGAAAGAAGCCATCACTGAACCTTTTTCGCCGTACACGCTTAGTCACACAGCCCATCCCAGATTCTGTTGATTTGGTGCAATCGTTACCATAGTATAAGAACCCCGTCCCTCCCACGCGTCTCCTCTTTTTCCCTCTTCCCTCCCAACATTCGTCGCCAGAACCCACGCTGTACCTCTCAACTACGCCAATATACAGCACCACTCAGGTCCAACAGCTCATACAAACCGAGTCACTTTTTTCCCCCGAAATCAATCAAAATGCCCCCGAAAGCTGCTGAGAAGAAGCCCTCCACCGGCGGAAAGGCCCCAGCTGGCAAGGCCCCAGCTTCTGACAAGCCAAAGGTAAATAAAGCGAATTCTTTATCCAAGTTGACCTGAAGTCCAATTTTATTTTATTCTATTTTTTTTCCCTACAAAAATAGAAATAAATAAAAATTTGATCAAAACAAAACGACTTGAATTTTTTTTGCGGTTTTTTTTTGGACTTGAACTTACGAGTTGAGTAGGAGGCTGGAAAGAAGACTGCCGCTGCCCCAGGTGATAAGAAGAAGCGAACCAAGACCAGGAAGGAGACCTACTCCTCCTACATCTACAAGGGTACGGTACAATCCGATATTTTTCAGCCGATTTGTTGTGGTGTTTCAAAGTTGACTAACGCGCCCGAAATCCAGTCCTTAAACAGGTTCACCCTGACACCGGTATCTCTAACCGTGCCATGTCCATCTTGAACTCCTTCGTCAACGGTAAGTTTACAGGCTTTTGAATCATCATAGTTTCATGCTGATTCCGACATAGATATTTTTGAGCGTGTTGCCACCGAGGCCTCTAAGCTAGCTGCCTACAACAAGAAGTCCACCATCTCCTCCCGTGAGATTCAGACCTCGGTCCGACTTATCCTCCCCGGTGAACTTGCCAAGCACGCCGTCTCCGAAGGCACCAAGGCCGTCACCAAATACTCTTCTTCCACCAAGTAAACCGTCTGTCCAGCGTCGATTTTTGAGAAGCACGTGGCTATAGCAAGTATTCACGGCTATTGTCTAGGGTTCTACGTTTTTGATCTTAGTTTTTCGTTTGGGGGTCCTGAAATGAAGCAATGGCTCTTCCTGTTTTACTAGTTTCCTTTATGATCTCGGCTTTGGGTTGGGTTTTATTTCGTTTCTCTGTTCATTATAATCATCCTTCTGTACGCAAGCTTTGGTTACGAAGGTTTTCGGAGGTGAAAGGGGGAGATGCGGGGTTGCGAGGCGTGATTTGGGTTTTCTTTTTTACCGCCGTTCGGGTAGAAAAATCCAAAAGGCTGCGCTTCTGTTTAATCATTTTGCAAATGGTCCCTGGAAACATCTAGGTCGATATAGCTGTCGGTACTGGTGTGTTTTTGGTGATTGGGAGTTCCTATATGAGATAGATGTGGAAAAAACACTTATGAAAACGCAACCACTGTCTTCTCCTTTCCTGTGAATCAGAATCTTAAGTTGAAATATACAAAAGCTTCCCTCATGAAAGTCATACAGGGTATATAGAGTTCCCCACATTTGAACTCTTTGTCCTGACGTTGTATCTCCACCTCTCGACCGTCATGCCAAGATTTCGATGTTTAGCCAAACAAAGCACGTGCTTGTCGGTCATATGACTTGGCGCTCATTGGTTCGCGCTGGCGCTGTTTACTTTTGGGCGCGACTGCATAAAAACATGGGGCGGAAGTTCTTATAAATTGCGTCAGCCGTACCTACTTATGCGGAGCGGAGAAAGTTACGTAAAATAGAATAATTTAACCTAAACTACTGTCATTGAGGGTAATGGTACTGTGATTCATGAAACTCTTTTTGACGTATGGTGTCTATGATATTGTTTACGGTCAATGTTTAGATCCCTCTAAGCACAACTGGCTTCCCCTAGGTTGATGTCGATGTGGTTTGAATGTTTTAACGCTACGATAGCACACGTTTTGTATCAAGCGGTAGCTTTGACCGCAGCTCCTATATGTTTGCTATGCATCGAGCCTCTTGGAATCTAATCTATCTAACCAATAAGAATATCAGTACCTTTACTAGAAGTTCGAATTCATTCAAAAGAAGCACCTCGTATACTATAGTAATGGGTACCTAGCATGGGTACTGGGGTTTGACTTAGAGAACCCAACTGGAACTCCAACTCGCCATCTCGCGAACTAATGCTCCCTGGCGCACGAACTACCAGAAGCGGTAATCCCCCCAACCCAGCATAGCAGCAGCGGTAACAACACACATGCATTTGTATGTACAAGGTACTGGGGTCAAAGTACCCCCCTTTTCTGTGCATCTTTAAATTTTAGACATCCTGATACATTCTTATGTACCATGGGGTCTCGTACTTCAACATCTCGTACAAGAACCGAGCCCCTATCCTATCTTCGCCTGACGTGATAATCGCGCGTTTCGTTTTTTGTCGCAATTTCCCGCTAAAGTTGTAACTGCGGTCTGATCTCAAGCTCCGCAGGAAACGAAGTTGCACGTGGCTGCCCGCAATTAAACTTCAAGAACGCAGGATGTCTGGACCTATTCTCCGTTTGATTTAGTGATTCATACACGTGGTTCGTGGCGTGTTTATTCGCCCCTCCTATAGAGAAATATGATCTGGGAGTTGAATTAATTTTATGCATATACCATCCAATCAATGGGTCATGGGTGATATGACTATAGTAGTGAGAATGCAGAAGCTTTTATACTGAAAAATCACCAGTAACTCCTAGAAATAGTAGCACAAGGCAAGGGCATCATTAAGTGAAGGAAGAAGCCGAGGAAAAAGAATACCAGTCATCTGACAGACCAGCCACCAAGTGAAAAGCTCTGCCCTAGTCCCAATGCCTCCTCCCCCTCACTGCTGGCCGCCTGTCATCGAACCCATGGTTATTCCTCTTCCTCCCTCCCCTCCCACCGCCTTGGCCACCCCGCTCATTTCCCCCGCCCTGACCATGCCCGCCATGATACCCATCATGCCCATGCCTCCCATGATTATCCATTTGCCCATCTCCATATCCACCCCGGTGTCCATCCCCGCCATACCCACCTCGATGCCCATCCCCACCATATCCACCGCGATGTCCGTCCCCACCATATCCGCCCCGATGCCCATCTCCACCATATCCACCTCGAAATCCGCTTTGGTGATGATGGTGATGATGGTGATGATGCTGATCCCCATCCCCACGGTTATGGTGGTGATGAAAATTCCGTTGATTCTGATGATGATTCCTCTTCCACTCCATCTCTGATCTTAAAGTTTCGTCCTCACTCTCAATCCTCAACAACATCTTCTCCTCAACCTTTCCCACAAAAGTAAATCCAGGCTCCACATCCTGCCATTTCGCAATAAATTTCGCATCTACTGGCTTTGAGCCCCGCTTATGCCCAAGTACAATAATGGGTTTTGGGGACTCGGTGTGAAACTTTGCCTTTGGATCCACGGGCCGTATGAGTGCGGCCCAGATTCTGTCCTGCCAGCTCCCAATTCCAATGACCTCGAACTCAATCTGGTTCCCTATCCCACCGACTTTGTTCAGCATTGCCTGTGACGCCCGGCGGTGGCAGATCATGATATTTGAAGCAAGGGTGCGGATATCTTCATCATTTGGAAGAGGAAAAACTTCAAGAAGTTTATTTGTGGTCTTTTGCGAAAGGAGGTATCCTGTGAAGAAGACCTGCTTCTTGATATGTAATGACGGCATTCCTGACCCCCCTTCCCGGCGTAGATGGGTATTATGATCATTAATCAACTTCTGTATCTCTGCAACCTCCGTAATAGGGTCAAGCGTGTGTGTCAATGCAGCCACTTGCACTACATCCGCTGCCACTTGCCTCCTTCCTGCTCTGGTAATTCGTTCATTATACTCCCGAAAGAAATTCTCAAACGCATGAACATGCGCTATCCTATCCTCATAAATTTTCAAATCCTCAGCATGCACATAGGTATCCATAATCTTACTTAATAACGTCGTCTTAAAGTCCTTCGTATTCTTAATCTTCTCCCCCGCAGGCCCAACTTCGGGCTTTAAGCAGATCATATCGAATTCGAGTTTCTTTGCTGCTACCATTTGTTGTATAAGTCTAGAGAAACCCCTCACTGAGCGCCCCGTGAGGAGGACAGTGAGGGTGTCCTTCTGCGCCATGGACAATTCCACAAGACTGACGATGTGTTCGTTCCACCACCCTTCCCAAGCTCTTGCTTTTTCCTTCTCCACTCCCTCACCTGTGGCTGCTAACAGCCTTGAGTCATGCCACCAGCCGCCATTGATAAAGGAGTCGATATTTTGAAGTTGGCCTAGTGTTGTACTATTCCATAGTTTCGGGTTCGGTAGTGGGCTAAGAAACATAGTATTGTCGAAATCGTAAACGTGAATTGACCTCACTGTAGTAAGGTCACAGTTAGAAAACTATCTACCCAAACTCCTTCACCAGGAAATCCTTGCTACGACCTACCATCTGGTATGAACGGTAATTCCTTCCCATCCGTTACGGACCACTTCGACAAACTTGCCACAAGCCCTCCCGACGTCGGCGGTGCCGTTGACAGTGATACCCCCCCCCCGTGTGTTACTGAATAGGCAGACATAACTTTGCAGAGAAGAGTTGGCAATAGTTTTTGTGTCGGTGGCATGGAGCGCAATTATATATGGGAGTAGCGGTAAGCGTCATGCGGGAGGCCTTAGTGTAGCCAAGTCCACTAGTCAATGTTTGGGCGAAATTAGGCTCCTGTAGTCTGGCGGCTGTGAGTCTATATATGCGGGGATAGACGAGAACATTTATATATCAGATCACGGACCCGAAGGCTTGTTGTTTAGCATTAGGATGTATAGAGGACTGTGGTAAATAGCAGAAAGTAATGGGTGATACAAAATTACTTGAGTAGGTGTGAGGATGTAAACCAAATATCTCGTGCCATTACATATACCCTATATAATAAAGCAAACCTACAACAGTAGATTAGATGTATTCTTGGACTAGTGCACAGAAAAGCTGTTCATAAAGTCCTTTATCTGCTATTGACCCCCAAACCATGCTGCAATAGAGTAAACTAAGAAAATGACGTATAAAAACAAACATTCCGCACTGAATGAACAGAAGGCTTTGTCGTCCTCAACAATATACGACGGGATCACTGCGTTTTCCCATGGCCTGAATTTCAGCACGTTCCCATGGTAAACCCCAGCAAACCAATACGCAACTCCAGACCAGATAACGAAACCAACTATAAGCATGAACGTATGATCTAGCTCAGATCGACAGTAAATTTCCACCTGTAAATTGTTAGCACTGCTTCTCAAATTAACAGAGGCCACCGTACTTATCCTCCAAAAGCCCTTTTGCTGTATCATCAAGCAATATTATGCGTCTATTATTGACATATGCAGTCTTATCCATCATTTCCACCTTCAGACTTGCCAACTGCTCTACTGGCCTTTCAAATAACTCACTCAGAGTCTCCACCGCCATCTCCAAATCCTTTTGGTTATCCTCAAAAATATGGGTAAGATTGTTCCTCTCTAGATAGAATGCAAACGCGTAGGTCCATTTAAGTGTTTGACGACATTGCTGGAGGACTTTCGATGCGGAGTCTAGGTACTGAACCTCAATCCATGACATGCCGGATTGGGACTGCAGCAGTGTCATTTTCTTTTCTGTCTTCACATAAAGGTCCTTGTCTAGCTTCGCAGATTGCTCGTGATTCGCATAGCGATTATAGTACTGCACATAATAGTTAGTTCTACCGGGCTGAAGAAAAGGATCATGTCACATACATGGAGGTATCTTTCAAGAGACGCTCGTGATTTGGCCTGATGATCTCTAGCATCAACCCCAGCTTTCTCTTCGAAGCGGTTACAATTGTACCAGCTCGTGCCATGCTCACTCCAAGGTCCCATGCACACCCAGCAGAACTCATGCTTACACTTCCGACTATGGGATGTCAGTTTTGGTAAGCCGTGTATCGGTGAAGTGAACTCACCAGGTCATGTGGTTACAACCACCATTTTTCTCTATTGTAGCAATACATTTCGGACACTCCTTAGTATTCGCCGATATCCAGTTTGCCGTCTCAGAGTCATCTTCACACTTCTTAATCCACTTCTTCACCAGAGCGCATGGACAAGGCTGATGGTCATTCAGTCCACAGCCAAAACAGAAGTGGTGACCACACGAACACACCACGGTTGGTACAATGGTAGTTAATTGCTTTGGACCTATTGCACAATCTACCGCATATTCGCAGTTTGGGGCTGGGCACCACCGCAGGTTGTCCTTGTCATCGACGTATGTTCGGTTCAGTAAAACCTGATAGCGGTCTGAAACCGATTTCGGTGCGAGAAGCTTGATAGCCTTCGAATCAACCAAGGTTGAGCAACCCTCGCAAGGACATTGTATTCGACCGGATTCGCCCTCCCCCTTAATCTTCTGTTCTAGGTAGACGGTATAACATTCCACACAGTATCTGTGGTCACATCGTAGTGCAAATGTCTCCAGACCATTCTCGTCATTGCAGCAGATATCACACATAAAGCCCTTCACCTTCTCGACTTTTAGCGCTCTTGCAGCGTTTGTGTCCAAGCCTGCTGCGCCTAAAACTTCCTCTTGGCTGTTGAGGTATTGTTCGATTAAACGTTCCTTTTGCCACTTGAAATGCCGCATCAGGACTGCACATTGCTCGGACGGTAAACCGAGGATGCTAGAAACCTCTTCAATTTGCTCCGCCTGAGCCTTTTGAATCTGACTGTCTGAGTATACACGGAATTCAACCTCATAGGATTTGCGTTGGGGTTTGTCATATTTTAGATATCGATCGTCGTCATACGTATCGTCTTCAAATTCTGAGTCTTGGGTGAAGACATGTTAGCTTGAACTTCCAAATAAGTAAGCACACTCTCCTCAGCCTGATACCTTACCTGATTCTTCAAGTGATTCGCCATTAAACCCTTCGGAGTTTATATCCGACATGAAATCGTCGTCACTCATAGCTGTGGTTACCGAGGGTGTAGAAGGTGCTGCTGTTGCCGGGGTTGAGACCTTCTTTTCTTGCCTCGCCTCTGGATCCGGCTCCGCTGCCTTCCTCTTTCTCGAGAAGTCTACCGTTGTGAAAGCGGAGAGTCGCCGTTGCTTGGGCGAAACCAAACAACGATGTGTAGGCGCACTGGTGAATGAAGCTCGACACACTGACTATGGGGGGGCTGCGTATGGTGAAGAATATGTCAGTGTGGCCTGAGGATTATTCTGTATCAGGTGGGGTGATTCTGATGAGGGATGAGATATGTGGGAGAGCGGTGGGATGTGGAGGCAGTTATGTAGGTAGGTCACGGTAGCAAGCAAGCTAAAACATGGAAGGTTGAGCTCAAGGGGGGAACAACACTAGAAACTGCAGGTATTTAGTAAGACAGGTAAGTATGTAGGTAGCAGGTATCTCACGGTACGGTACCGGCTTAAGTAAATCGGCAAGCTGCGTACATATAAATGTGGGGATTGGTGTTTTGCTAACTTTTGGGCTCTTCCTTGGCGGATGTCGGTCACGGAAAGCACTGCAAACCCATAGTAATAGTCAAGTAGACCTCAATAAACATTAGTGTGAGCAACAGCATGAGGGCTGCGATTTTGTTCTTGTTTTTAATGGGTCATACATCCCAGAAGATTGACTGGGTCGGCTGGGATAGCCAGGGATGTACCATGCTGTGGGGGTTGGCTGTGTTGATCAATAACCAGACTATTGATCAATATGCATTTTGCTCTACCTTTCGAACCTAGCTTAGCTATGAATATAAATGGTCCCGAGACTAGCTAGAAGCGAGAAGCTGGAGTGATCTCTAACGTCTGGCGTGTCGGTGTGAATTCAAACGGCATGCATTGATATATATGCAAACGTAATGCAAAACGGTTGCTTAAGCTTCGCGGTCATAGAACGAATCACAGAATGTACTGATATGCGCAAATGCCATCTGACCAGAACAAGATTCCTGTTATGTTGCGTTCCTTCAGCAGAACATAGTTCAACAAAAGCAGTTTTGATCTCTAATTGGTAAAACAATCCGTCTACGCCACTGTAAGTATGTAACCCGGATCCAAAAAAAACCATGCATAAAACGGGGAATTAACGTCTTGCTCACTCATCCTCCTCATCCTCTTCATCTTCATCCTCGTCCTCCGACTCGGCCTCAGCCAGCCATGTAATGAATGCATTCGTGGGCTTTCGAACATTGGCCAAGTCATCATCATTGGCCGACCTCTCATCTCGCCACCAGTCGTTAACCGCCTCTTCTTCGGTAAGGTCTATATCGTATAATTTTTGGACTGAGTGCAGGAGGATCGTACCGCCTCTTCCCTTGATGGAGCATTCTTTTTGAACAAGAAGGAGGAAATCTACCTGGTCCTCTAGTCCATGAATCATCCTGTTCAAAAGAGGACCCCATCTTCCCCAAAGCTGTCCACATGCTACAGTGGCAGTCTGTCTCTGCTCCATTAAGTCGTCTAGACGCGCAACAAAAGCAGTCGCAGTTGCCCTGCGCACTTGGTGCCAACTAGCATCACTAGCCATTCGTAGGCTGTTAAGCTCAAGGCCTGCCACTTCCACAGGATGATTCTTCTCTAAAGCAGTACGAAGACTGATGACAGCCTCTTTATGCCAGGCGTCTTCTTCGTTCTCTTCGGACGCAGATGTAGCGAAACTACCGGACGCCCGCCTCCTTTTTTGCTTAACTGGTGCTGATTCCTCGTCAGAAGTAAGGGGTGACATCGAGGAATCTTCGAGCTCTAAATCTTCCAAAGACAAAACTGTAAAAAATTGTTAGCTGTTTACTCTGCTGCCTGCCTCAAGAGGTCCTTACTTGGCCCTAGCGAATCAACAACCTTCACGGAATCTTCATCTTCAGATTCGGAATCCAGGTACAAGAAACCCTTGCCTCCTGGGCCAACAACTGCCTCATCTGCAGTATCTTCATCTTCCTCCTGACTTACGTCCTCTTCATCTTCCTCGTCTGAGCCATCTTCGTCGTGCCCAGACGGTCGCACCATTTTGCGGGCGGTAAGTCGTCTATGCCCCGTTACTGTAGTACCCAGAGCCAGTTTCACTCTATATGAAACAACGGCTGTATCTTCCACTGTAGACCCGCTTCCAAGGACGGCCTCGTCCGCAACGATAGAGTTTCTGACCACACACCCGTCTTCCACCACTACCGAATCCCAGATGTATGCACCTTCAATCACGACGTTTTTGCCGATTTTGCAATCTCTCCCAATAACGCTGCCTCCGACAACACTTCCTTCCCCAATGCTGGTCCCACCACCGATTATAGTTCTTGGCTTGACGACACAGTCCCTTCCAAGCACGACGTTATCTCCCTTGTAGATATTACCCCTCTGGTATTGATACTTCTGGCCAGAGAAAACGGCATTTTCTGGATTGATGTGTTTTGACCATTTTTGAATGATGTCCTTACTTACTGCATCATACGTGCGCAAACTCCTAACTCGCGCAGCGTAGTTATCCTTGGCTACGTGGCAATGTATGGTCTTCCCATAGAGCTCGTAATCTTGAAGAATGCCATGGACAAAATGACGGCGTATGTGCTGATAATCGAAATTTTCAGTGAACAAAGCCGGGACGTCAGGTGCACAGATGTCTATAGAGCAGTCGATTAAGTCCCCCTGTATTTCAATCTGCGGGTGTCTCTTAAACAGCTCAGGAGGCATGGATATCTGTTTCTTCCTGCCATGGCGGACCATCTCTTCATAGTAAACGCATCTGTCTGTTTTTGGATCGATACAGAAAACCCCTAATTCAGCCTGGCACCTACAAATTAAGGTTAGAGAAGGCGCTGCATGTTTGGGCTAGGCTGTAATACTTTGTTCTGTGATTGATACTGGCTTGTCGGAGGATCATAGTCATGATTGCATTTTTGTCTGCTTGCCGTCGTTGCCTGTGCTGTTGCAAAATCGGATGCAGCTCTAGGGTGCTAACAACATCTCCACTGACTAGGAGGAAATCTGATGTGATAAGCTGCTTCGCATCAAGGTCTCTCATTGCATCTCCAACCGAGGCACTGTTGGGTGAAAATATCACCCGTAGTTTTTTGAATCCTGAGTGCGGAGAGGTCCATTTCGAGAGCCTGCAGAGAAGGTCAGCACGGTACCGGTTGGTTTCGGGGGTGAATATTACTTGATATATTCGTCGATTTGGTCCGCATGAGCTGAGCAGAAGACGTAAACATCCTCGACCCCAGCCGTAGCAAGAAACTCAAAGGTGTATTCGATGAGCGGCACATTTGCCAGTGGTAATAGACACTATTCCCTCATTAGAACCATCTTTGGGACACACTACGTTTCTCATCGTACCCGTGGCTTCTCAAGCGTAAGTGGTCTGAATCTGTTTTGGAACGAATCTGCTAAAACCTGTATGTAGGCGAAATTAGATGAGCCCTTGAGATAGCAGTTTTGAGGCGCACTCACCACCGCTTGAAGGGTGACATCCTGGTCATCATCATTGCCTTTCTTTCCCCCCGACCCAGCACCAGACTTTTTGCTCATCGTTAACTAGGAGGGGTTTGTGGGTCGATGGGTACAAAAGATAGTAAAGAATGAAATGCAGCAAAAAGTTGTGTGACCACAAATAAAGAGAATGCTCTGGTTCGTTGGAACCAATACGCTTTAAGTGACTTGAGTCATGCCCCACTAGTATATACCCCACTACCATTTCTGGTTGCCCGCGTATATAAAAGCTAAAACCAGACTAAAAAGCTAAAAAGCTTGCAGGCTCAGAAACGCCGTACTTAGTCTCGCTACCGGACCCTCTGGTTCGTGCAACCAGGCTATCTGAGCACACGTGCCAACCAGACTAGGTAAATTATAGTCTGGTTGGCACGTCCTGTGATTAGTAATATCACACATCTTAGTCTGGCATAGTCTGGTTGGCACTAATTTACCGTCGTCTGAGCAGGCGAGAAACCGTTCAATAGTATCCACGGATTCCATGTAGATACTCTTTATAGATACTCTGTTTTCACACCTAAGCCCAACACTGCTTGAAAGCAATCTATTCTTATTAAAATCATTCTCCTACATTTACATAGCAAAACGATGCTTCCCGTTCTACTTATGCTGATAATTACAAGTGCCCCGATCTACATGTCATTCTCGACATGCAGATACTTCCTCTCCTCTCTCCTCTCCTTCTCAGTCATTGGTGGGAGATCATAGTACAAGTTGGATCTAGCAGTAATGTCTGTCAGCGCTATATGTGTATACATCTTTGAGAAAATCTCCACATACCGGTACTGCCTGGTGTAATGGAGCACCCATTGTCTGATATCATCTGGCTCAACTCCGAGATCTTTGAGAGTTTTGGCACTAGAATGAAACAGGGATTAACATCATCTAAATGCATGTTAAGTACAGGAACTTACTTTGGATCAACCACCTGGTCGATGAACTGCCGCTCAACTTCATCAGGAGAGATCATGGGCCACCAAATGAAGTCAAATGCCCTAGCAAGTGCCCTGAAGACGGGCCTTGGAAGGTTGATGTGGCGACGCTTCTTAACGATTTCCTTATCCACAAGGTCGGCAATCTCCTTCATGGAGTACTCCTTTGGCCCGTAAAACTCGAACGTCTGTCCGGCAGTCGAGTCATCGTACATCAGGGCTTCCAAGCCTTTTGCAACATCAAAAACCTGCAAATAGGGTAAGGTCCGGTACCAAACGGGGCTTTTAAGTGGGACCTACGTGAACAGGACGGAATCGCTCCTGCATATTGTTCGCAATAAGGAGGTTCGTGACAGTACCAAGTTTGGTAAGGAGGTTGTCCTCATCACCATACATTGGAGATGGTCGAACTATCGTTGTCTCTGGGAATATGGCGCGCGCAACCGCCTCACCTTGTGCCTATCCCCAACTTCAGCCTTTAGCCTCCTCAGAACGAGTTGGATGACAGTTCTGACCTTGGTCGCATAGAATTGTGAGGGAGATTTCTTGTCAGCATTGAATGAAGATACATGAATGTATCTGTCAACGTCGTATTTGGCAACCGCCTCTGCAATTCTCTCAGTACCCTCAACGTGCACATCCTCATAAGAGAAGTTCCTAGGGCGTGCTGTCAGTCTTCATCTCATGAAGGCGAACGCTATTCGTACTTGGTGGTGTATTGCCGTCCAATCAAGTTGTAGACGACATCAGAGTGTCGCACACTCTCCTCAATGGATTGAGTATTTCGGAGGTCAAATTCCTGGCGTTAATGTTACCATATATCTATCTATCCCCTCCCGGCGTATGCAGTAGTGCATACCATAAAGTGAACTCTTCCCAAATCTCCAGTAACCTTCAAGTGGCGCTTCGCCATCTCCTCCCTGAATGGAATAATGACCTGACATCCCTTCCGCGCTGAATGCACCCAATGAGCCTTTTATCCACCCACATATTGATTCGGTGTTATTTACCGAGCTTAGACACAATGTATCGACCCAAAAAACCAGTCGCACCAAAGACGGTCACCGTATGTCCTTATTCCGGCAGTGAGCTAGGCTGAGGTACATATATCTTTGGAGAATGGAGACACACCTCCGATAGAGGATCTAGGTTGCCGGATTAGTAGAGGCAGGTTGAATATGGCCAGAGAAGAACATACCTTCCGCCATTTGGATTACGAATAATTGGCTTCCCTAGATAATCATAAGCCCGGGCACCCTAATATAGCAATTGACAATCATTACCAGTCCTTGTTATAGTGATGTCGTGAACGAAGCGAGCGGACGCTGGAGTGATAGCGAGCGCAGGTGGCGCACGAGCGAGCAGACTTCTGGGAAGAGCGGCGGAGCAACACCTCTGCATGGTGATGGCTATTGTTCAATGTAACGAGTGGAGAGGTTGCAATTAGAGCTTCCGGAGCTGGGGGTATGAAATCTATCCTTCTTCGGTTACTAAGCTGCTGCGGGTTAGATTACTAAGGCGAAAGAAGGATGCCAAGACTTCATAGTGGGACGTTTCGTAATAGGTAACCTGGGGCAGTATCAAGCTCCCCAGTTCACCTTCGTTGTGACAATAGATCCCACTCTGTCCCACCTATTCCAACCTCCTTACAGCACACCATTACAGCATAACATGGAGGCTGATAAAATCCCGATACCTACATTCCTGGCCCAGCAACGGGATGAAGTTGCCCCACCAGAGCTCCAGCCTCTCTTCCTAGACTTCGAGGAATTCTGGGAGCGAAAGCTGTGGCATCAACTCACTGAGGCTCTCCTCCAATTCTATAATCACACAGCCAGTGGGCCGCAACGAATTCCGATATATAAGAATTTCGTATTGTCATTCGCAGCAAAGATCAACCAGCTTAAGCTTGTTAGTCTGGGACTAGCAGCAGCATCTCAGTGCAAAGGTAGATTGCCCCCCCAATCCGCCATATTCGGAACATTCAAACTGACCGGGCATTCATTAGACTATGGAGAAGCTTTGGAATTTATGACAGGTGTCGCAGCGAAGGTCAACCAGCCGGCTTCACAAGATGCCTACGTCTATGCCACTGTGGAGACTGCACGAATTAAGCTTTACCTTGGAGATTTGGAGGGTGCTAGAACGGCTCTGGATGAAGCAGAGAGAATACTGGACCGATTTGACTCCGTAGAGCCTATGGTCAACGCCTCTTTCTATCGTGTCAATGCCGATTATTATCATGTAAAGATCCCCTCCTATTACACTACTCTATGGGTCACCCAGGAGCCATCGAGCAACCACTAATCACTGCCCATGTTTAGACGAAACAAGAGTTCGCATCATATTACAAAAACGCCCTCTTATACCTAGCCTGCATAAATATCGCCGACCTCACCGCAGCCGAGCAGCAGGAGCGAGCTTTCAACCTCAGCATTGCTGCCCTTCTTGGAGATAGCATTTATAACTTCGGGGAACTACTGCTCCATCCGATACTCGACAGCCTAAAAGGAACTGAGCACGACTGGCTAAGAGAACTCCTCTTCGCCTTTAATGCCGGAGACCTCAACAAGTTCAACGCACTTGTTGTACATTTCTCCAAACAGCCGGTCCTAGAGAAACAAACCTCTTTCCTCCGAGAGAAGATTATATTGAGTGCACTGACCGAAGCTGTATTCCGAAGACCACCACATGACAGAGCTATGAGCTTCCAAACTATCTTGCAGGAGACGAGGGTGTTCCCAGAGGAGGTGGAGTATATGCTCATGAAAGCATTGAGCTTGGGATTAATTAGAGGCTCTATTGATCAGGTTGCGGAGGTGGCGAGGATTTCGTGGGTACAGCCCAAGGTTCTCGACACGAATCAGGTGGAGAGCATGAGGCGGAACTTGCAGGAGTGGGATACAAGTGTCAATAAGCTTGGACTCTGGATGGAGAGCAAGTTGGAGATTCCAGAGGTGTAGATAAGGGTGTAGACGGTACTGTTTACGATTTAATACTCATATCGCGGGGATACATGAAGATTCCAATATTCGGAAATTATCTCAGACTGGTTCGCTTGAAATGGTCACCCATTAGTTCATAGGCCCAACGAGCACGGAAATACATAAGCGTACAGGCCCTGCTGTCGTACTTTTTTTCTAACTATCGCCTATGAACAAATTCACGGAGGTCAGAGTCTTCTAATACCACTTTCCCATTCACCACTGTCGCTGCTTTGGTTGCTGCGGGTGACCACCCGACCGGCCTCGACTTTTCTAATACAGCCTCGTTTAGACTCCCGATCTTTTTCTTTAGTCCATCTAGGGTTTCTAGTTCTGTAATTGCGACATCCTCGACATCCTGTTTAAGGAGGGCGTCTGACACCCTATTTGTTCGTGATTGAATGAGGATGGTTGTAGGCCCCTCGAACCGGAGAAATTCCTATTGGGCAAAGAGAGAAATTAGACACTGCGAACAATGTAACTGTATGGGGCTTCTGTACCCTATCACCCCAGATGGTTCGCCTCGACCACATCCGCAGCGTCCACACAAGTTTTGAAATGGCTTTCCATGTATCCGTCTGGGTCATATTTCTGAGGAACTCTTGACCAAAATTGACTCGTGGGAGGTGGTATTTAAATCTCGGTGTTTGCAGGCGGAAGCTGTTGGAAGGGATCCTGTATATCTGAGGCGATAATGGGGTGTCTTTTGAATATGCGAGAAGATTGTTGGGGTGAATAATAAACTCTTCACCGGCCTCTAGGACTACTTGGAAGATTTGCCCTTTTCCAACCAATGCAACAAGGCCCCTCCCCAAGAGCCTGGAGCTGCCCCAGTGAGACAAACTCTTCCTTCAACCATTAGCCATTTTGACTGAGAAACCTAAAAAATTAGTATGTCCTAGGGTAACCATACCAGCTTCCGATTTGCTTCGGGCTTCACATGTATTGAGTGCCCACACCAGGCTAATAGTGCCTTCCTTTGAACCACCATCCAGTCCACAGTACCTTCTAGCTTTACAACGGCGAAAGAGGTATACGGTGTATTGGTAGAAACAAGACATGTCAGGGGAGTCGTAGAAACTATCTGCACAACACATGTGTGCTATATTAGTATATAGATCCCCCGCCTATCTGACGGAATCGAGACCCTACCTTCTGATATAGGAATGGTATTCCTAGAGCAGCTCGCCGCAAAGGCCCTAGCATGTGCAGAGTCGACACGGCATTTTCAACTCTGCCATTCACTCCGAGGAGCGTTCCTCGCTGAGAATAGAGAGTGGCGGAAGATGGTAAAGAAACTGAAAGTAGAGAGTAGGGTGCACCTAATGTTTCGAATTGTACATCTAGGAACAGTTAGTTTGATAACTTCAAGGAAGAGAGTCTTCAGGTACCTTGAGGAAATGGGCCGGCTCCACTAAGCTTAGGAATTGCTCGGGTTTGGTTGGTGAGGTCTGTCGGGGGATGTATGGTCGTTGTAGATGGAGCGGCCGAGACATGGATAGATCGATAAGCTGGAGGTGGGGTTGATGGAACAGGGCGCTGGAGGGCCCTTGTGAGGGACACTCCTATGTGGCGCTTTGAAGCCATCAGAATGGAGTACTTCAATGGTTGGTCCACGACGGAAGTCTTGTGAGGGGTGCAGGGATCTAAGTATGTGAAAATGTGGTTTTTCTTTCAGGCCAATGACAAACAACAATCGTCGGAGCTTCGAGTGTTAGATAGAAATTGTACTTAGTAGAGTTAAGTATTGCCACATGCTCGGTATTGACAGCCATGCTGTGGAGAAACTCTGCTTCGGTGGATTACCTGTCTATGTTTTTGTCTCCCTCGAAAGCCGCCAAGGCTAGGAATGACGACTGCAAAGCCGCTATAGTCGAAGTATCCATCAGTCTTGTTGACCCCCAGCAACTGTGGAAAATTGTGGAAAACAGTGGCGGGAGTTTACTCATGAGGCGACCTTAGGCAAGGCTATTACCCTCAGGTCTCAAGTTGTGACTAAGTAAGCTAACGACATAATCCCTTCCATCTCCGCGGCCCTGGCTCTGCAAACTACCTGCTTGGTAGTAGCTGCAGCTTTGACAAGAATTTCCTCCGCATGGTAGGACTGGGGTAGCACGGAGAGGGAATCATGATATCGCAGCGGCTTATCCATCGTTCGCTAGCGATTTCTCCATGCTCAATATCCCCGGGACTACTACGGCCACCTCAAAGATGCTGGAGGCCTTACTATACCTCAATTCGAAACTTCAACACTGCCAGGGTTCTATATGAGCAGAAAGGAAAGGATGCCGCCATTGCGAAGAGCGGGCCCACTGAGCCGAGTAGCTCGAAGCCTACTAAAAAACCGAATATTTTGACACAGGCTTCACTATCGACAAAAGAGCAAAGGAAGGAAGATTGGGCTATTATGAAGGAGATGGCAAAATACCTGTGGCCCAAAGTCAGTTGCAAGCTGTGGGGGAAGCTTAAGTGTTACACTAAGGCTGACAGAATTGTTGAAGGATAGCATGAGCATTAAAATACGAGTGGGGGTGTCCCTTGCATTGCTTGTTGGAGCCAAGGTGAGTAAAAGCTCTTCACTGCAATGGGCCGGAGGGGTTTGACTCAAATAAAAGGTGCTAAACGTCCAAGTTCCTTTTTACTTCAAAAATATCGTGGATTCTCTGAACGTGGACTTTATGGCGGTTGGCGGCACTGTATGGACGGTTGCTGGGTCGGTTATCATTGCGTGTATGTCAAGCCGTTGCCAACACAAGGTCTCAATATCTGATTACCCTCATAAGTCGGCCTGACACGAATAGGAGCAACACTGTCTCAAGAAGTTCGGAATGCGATTTTTGCGAATGTAGCCCAGACGGCTATACGGCGAGTGGCATGCAACGTCTTTGACCACTTACTCAGACTAGATCTCAATTTCCATCTAAATAAGCAGACAGGGGGGTTGACTCGGGCAATCGACCGAGGTACCAAGGGCATAAGCTTCTTGCTGACGTCAATGGTCTTCCATATTATTCCAGTTACACTGGAGATAGGTATGGTTTGCGGAATATTGGTATGCTAGATATAAATAATGTACATCTCACGTGCTAACAACACTTTAGACTTGGAAATATGGGGGATCATATGCGGCTGTAACAGCTTTGACAATGGCAGCATACACAGCATTCACAATCACAACGACTTCCTGGCGGACCAGGTTTAGGAAGCAAGCAAATGATGCCGATAATAGGTCGGCAACGGTTGCAGTTGACTCTCTGATAAACTACGAGGCCGTGAAGGTAAAATGGCCCCGAGAGAGTCTGGTAGTATGTTGCTGATATCAGGAGATAGTACTTCAACAACGAAAAATTCGAAGTGAAACGCTACGACAGTGCGCTCAAGGCCTATGAGAAAGCATCCATCAAAGTTGCTACGTCACTTGCATTCCTTAATTCTGGACAGAATATCATTTTCTCTTCTGCTCTGACCACAATGATGTATTTGGCAGCTCAAGGAGTCTACGCTGGGCATTTGACTGTGGGCGACCTGGTCATGATTAATCAGCTTGTGTTCCAGCTCTCTGTACCATTGAACTTTCTAGGCACAGTCTATCGGGAGCTGAGGCAGTCTCTTTTGGATATGGAGACACTATTCAACCTACAGAAAGTCAACGTGACTATTAGGGTATGACTTACATATGCTTTAGCCTGTTGTAAATCCTCTAACAGGATTTTAGGACTCCCCTAATGCAAAACCGTTTGAATTCAAGGGTGGTGAAATCAGATTTGAAAATGTAACATTCGGGTACCATCCTGAAAGGCCAATTTTGAAGAATGTCAGCTTTGTTATTCCTGCTGGGAAAAAGACTGCCATTGTGGGGCCAAGTGGCTGTGGGTGAGTCTTATGCAGGCTTCTGAGCTCGATAGCCTTTTACTGACTAGAATAGAAAATCTACCATTCTGAGGCTTCTTTTCCGCTTTTACGATGTCCAAGGGGGTAGAATTCTTGTCGACGGCCAAGACATCAGAGATGTAACACTGGAGTCCCTCAGAAAGAGTATTGGAGTGGTGCCCCAAGATACCCCTCTTTTTAATAATACTTTTGAATTTAATATTCGATATGGTAGAATTGATTGCTCCGAGGATGAAATTATTGCCGCAGCAAAGAGAGCTAGAATTCATGATACGATAATGAAATTTCCTGATAGCTATCAGACGAAGGTCGGAGAGCGGGGCTTGATGATATCAGGTATACTACGCTATGTCTGAGGTCAATTATATAGCTAATTGTGCATAAGGAGGAGAGAAGCAGCGGTTGGCTGTCTCACGGTTGCTCCTAAAAAACCCGCCCCTCTTGTTCTTCGATGAGGCAGCAAGTGCCCAGTGTTCACAAGCAATGCATTAGTTTGGGGCACTAACGTGGTGTGTTAGACTTCGGCATTGGACACACATACCGAACAGGCTCTTCTCCAAAATATCAGCAGTATTCTGAAGGAGAAGCAGCGCACAAGCATCTTCGTTGCGCACAGGCTCAGAACGATCTATGACAGCGGCAAGTCCATGCATGAGAATTGCCACGAGGTGATTACTAACGATTTAATCTCTAAACAGACCAAATCATTGTTTTGAAAGATGGAGTTGTTGCGGAACCCCCTGGTAGCCACAATCAGCTTATCGATGCTGGCGGAGAGTATTCAGGGTTGTGGGCAGGTTAGTGGCAGCCCTTGCCAATTTTTGCGAGTCAAGCTAACAGATACACTTCAAAGCCCAGGAAACCCTTATGGGCTCGGCAGGTGAAGAAGGGCTTAAGAATCTTTGAGTGTTCCCCAGAGCATCAAATTTCGGCTAGTAGCGCCCTGAAGCCAGGGTCCAGATGCATGCGCAGTGAGATCTTCCACTTAACTCTTTCCTGCGCACCAAAATTATTTACCCCTTTTTTTCAAGTCTTGGCCATAGCTCTCTACGTGCCGTAATGTGCGTTCTCTGAGAAGTCCTCAGCACCAGTGGCAGTTTCACGCATCTCGATGCTGGATCGAGTCTAATCTATCTAATCTGGATGCACCTTGCCCTATTACGATTTGCGCCATCTGGTCTCACACCGATCCACTCCGGTGCCTGAGATACGCTATCACTAATCGCTGGGATGGCGGCCATGTGCCAGCCCATGTCCCTGCCCGCATCTCCTTTCTCACCGTTCCCCCCTTGAACAGGCTCGTGGTTATTTGCCTCGCACTAAAGTGGCTGGAAGGCACAACACTCGCTTGGGGTGTCAAGCCTCAATCTGTATTTTGCCGGTCTTTTCCTCTCATCCATTCTGTAGCTATAATATATTTGTGCGATTCCCATCTTTTGGTCGTTTTCTATCTCCAGGCATTCTCTGGTTTGGTTCTTACGCGGTACTTTGCCAACCACCCAGGGACTTCTCATCAACTCACCGCGTTGTCGATCTATAACTAGTCTCTGGAACTGACCTGAGTTAGCTCTTTGGTTTCCAGTCTGCAAAGATGGGATTCTTCGAGAAGCTCAATGCAAGTAAGTTGTTACCTACATAACCGCCTCTAACAGGTGGTTCTTGATTGAAACCCCCTGCAATGCCATCAACAAGTTTCAGTACTAACGCATGATGTTCCTCTATCAGAATTCGAGCTCTTTAAACTAGAACAGAGGTACACCAAGCGTAAGAGGAGAACTACCTTTATCTCTGACGCTGTCTACGTCGACGGTGAATATGTCTACCAAGATAGCTACAAAGCATCCTCTCCAACATCCACCAAATCCAGCATGTGGAGCAGCACCAACACTAGGCGATCCTCAAACCACTCATAGCGAGTTGACGTGCTCTATGGGAGTGAGTGAAGCAGGATTGCCTAAAACACACATCACACTATACAACACCCGCACGACAGTTAATACAGACAAAGAGTATCGAACGCAAAGCGCGAGTCAAACCCAACAGATCTCTTTTCTAAATTTTATATCTTATATTACTACATACCTGGAACATCGCATTTCAATATACGACAATGTCAATGTTGAGAAACCTTTTAATTCCGATTCCTTGTGATTACGAACGAGACACATGATACGATTGTGATCGGCATCTTAGAGTGGGGGGAGCACTGGGGGTTTGGTTGTTCCAAGGGAATGCAAAAGATTGGAAGCGAGCTATGAAGGGGGCATGTACTTGTACAGGGTGACGAGAACAGCAACAGCAGGAGCCAGCGCTGCAAATGTACACTCTGGTTTGTTTTATGTGGGCGTTGGATAGAGTAGTTTGGTAGGAGTTGCGGGTTTATAGGACCATACGTTTTATGTTTGTAACCGCATAAACGATCAATCCCTGAACTGTCTTTTAATTTTCTTTTTTTTTCATTCTTACTTATCCTAGCGCGGTACAAGAACGGATCTGGGTTGATTTTATTCGCACTGATTGGTTGCTTTTTTGGTTTTGGTCTGCTGTCACCACTCTCTCGCATGCTTCTCGCTTCGGCTTGAGCTCTCCGATCTTTTATTTTCCCTCCTTTCTTATTTTATTTTATGGTTTCGTTGTGGTACATTTGATGCCTTTGTGCACAAGGTTGGGAGAATGGATTCATGTGGTATCTGAGTTTGAATACACACCAAGAATATGAATATCGTTGGGTGAATCAACAGTTTCCATACAAAAGCCTTCATATCCAGAAAAATTCCCCAACAAGTAAACAAGTAAACAAGTAAACAAGTAAACAAGTAAACAAGTAGGTCTTTAGCAAAAATGCGCGAGTTTATCTAGAGAACATGCTTCGCTACCTCCACTAATCTCACTATTCTATCACTCTACCACAAAGCCTCAAACTCGGAGTAGTCGAGGGAAAAGAAACAACAATCATACCCAAGCGATGAACGTGGGAGGTGGGGGTTTAAAGAAAATGCAAAATGCACAGATGCAATACATCATACAACATGTAACAGCTTTGAATACAAAAAAATCCAACCTGAGATTACCTCATTCCAGTTCTTGAAAAATTAGGGTAAGAAAGCAAAGACTGAAGCCATGAAAACAAAAAAAAGGGTCGAAAAGATATCAAAGAAAAGAGAAGAAGCTACATGCTCAATCCATACTCTAAAACGCCAAACCAACCAGCAATTCAATCAACAGGTGATAACGTATTGTACTCCTTCCACCGGTATCCACCCACACACCGGAAGCTCGCATATGTGGCCTACTACATCGCACTATCTTTCTCATTCTTCTCAAGGCTGCAGAAAAGGCTTTGCGCTACTTGCCTCTGGAAGCAGCCTTCCGTCCCCCAGCCAGCCTTCCTATTCCTGTCAGTCCGCCTCTCGGCTTCGAATTCCCACCAGGTGCATTGCCTCCAGTTCCACTACTTGGCGTAGGAACCCTCGGAGGTGTAAATGTCGCCGACATGGTCCCGACACCATTACCATTATTACCCGGTGCGGGTGATTTATTCGAATACTGCTGCATAGTCTGCCGTCGGGCTCTTTCTTGTACTGCTCTAAACTTATCTAAGAGTTCCATCCACTTGATATCCTCTGCACGGCCTTTAGCACGGGTCGGGCGTTCGTATGATGGGGTGGGTATATTGGTTGTTTGTGTGTTCCTGCGACGGACGGATTAGTATTAACATATACCTAGGGGAAGGTGTTGCTCACCCTCCTCGCGGGACAATATGACCAATAGGGCTGACACTGTTTAGACGATTCTTGAGGAGTCCAAATGCAGAAGATTGGGGTAGGAGCATGAGAAGGCCGTAGAGGGATTTGTACAGAAATGGGTATTTCTCTGGCTCCAGTAGCTGTAATCGCAAATCTGAATGCTCACAAATTAGCTGATGGGCCACGTCATGATAGAAAAAGCACAACGTACAAGTAAAGACTGGAGACTCTAGTAGCTGAACAAGCTTATCGACTTGGATAAGCATATTCACGGTGATATCTAGGTCGGCCCTACATGAAGTCAGTATGCTTGGGGAATTTTCAATAATACGGGGTGAACTACATTATCTGCAACAGGTTCGATGCCTGCTCATATGCCTGGGCAAGCAAGCAGAGCGAGAAGGTTGCAACAGCATTATAACACCATGACCTGAAAAGGCTTACGAATATCATTTGGCCATCCTGTGGAGAGTATTTTAGCATATCACCACCCCCAAAATGAATTGGTATCGACAAACCTTAGTATCCAAACTTCTTAGGCGTTTTCTGAGATCAATGAGTTCTGGTGCAGTGATCAAGATATTGTTGAGGTTTTGAACCATGATGCTAGCGAACTCTACGTCCTCATCCTTCTCAAGTATATCTGCAAGGGTGCGATATATCTTCTCAGGATTAAGGTTTGTACACAGCTGACGGATAATCATATTGCCGCGGGTCTCAAGCAGTCGGCGATCAGTGCTAAATAGCGAAAGTAGATTCACCATGAATAATGCAAAGTAGTCATCCTCGCTGTTTTGTGAGATCTGAGACAAGAGCTGGAGATCTCTTTGAACAACCTGAAGCCCAGGACTGTTAGCGGGGGAGGTATTGGGGCAGGTGATTGGATATCAGTGTATACCTGGTCACTGGAGTCCGATAGAGTCTTGAGGAGAGCGGGAAAAGTCCCATCGTTGATGGCCAGGATCTAAGGAGGGTTAGCACCTTATTTATGTCCATGGCTAGGACAATGAATGTATACTTTTCGGGGCGCTTTTTTATGCAGCATTATCAGCCATTCCAAAGCAACCACTCTCGTCTCTTCAAATTCATTCAGAAACTGTAGTGTGAGGGCATTGACAGTTGCTTGATAATCAAGTTCGGGAAATTTGGGTGGAATAGGGCTATTTGAAGGAGGAAATCTCGAAGATATGCTTCCTCCAATATCGCTCTGATTTCCTATTGACTCCCGTGGTGGCTCAATAGAGTCTCGCCCACCTTGGGGTGCACGCCCTAACCTGGGGGTTGATGGTGTTGCTGTACGTGGCGGGGGTGAGACATCGTCACTAAGGTTGGCCACCAAGTTCATCAAAGATGTATTGACCTTCAGGGCAGCTTGTCGAATAGCCTCTGAATTTGACGATATTGCTGGGAGTACCATTGACAATAGGCGTGGTAGAAACAGGACTAGATCTTCGGGGCAAATCTCGAAGAAGTCGTCCACCCACCGCAACGCAGTGAGCTGTATATCCTCCTCTGAAAAATGAGCCTTTCGTTCATCATTTATTTTGGCAATGGGGTTCATACGAGAGATGTCATTTGGTGCCTCAAGGAACGGTATCAGAATTTCAATGATTCTCTGATGGTCTATTTGCACGTCTTGACCAGGTATCCAACTGCCATCCGCAGTATCGTCCGCTATGGCATATTCTTCACCACCCATGAATTCTTGTTGCCTGCTTGCTTCTTCAGTATTTCCGCTACCACTATCACTCATGGTCCTTGTTCGCTTCTCTGTTCGACTCTTTCTAGAGTCCTCAATACCTCGTTTTAGCCTTGCTATCCGCCTTATTTCTTGCAAGAATCCCTCTAGAGCGTCTTGAGTCGCCACCTGGACATCCTTATTTGGATCATTAAGGAATTTGAACAGACCTTCAAGAAAGTCTGGGAGATATGTCACAAGTTCAAGGTCAGGGATAGTGTCTAGTAAAGTTATCCATGAAACAAGGAATATTCTGGTAAAAGGATTGATGACATGTATTCTTTCTCTGAGAAGTGGTATGAAGCGAGGCAAAGAGAAGGCTATTGGAAAGGCGGTCTCTGACTGAAATGTAGGCGAGCATGCCCCTGAGCTGGTTTCGGCGATACTCTCTTCTGGAGACTGTAATACAGAGATGTATGTTGCTGCTGATTCGGCGACAATATCTTTGATAAGTCGATCAAGTAGTTCGGCTCCGTTCTTGACTGATAGCTCAGCATCGGCCGCAAGCTTTAGACGTATTAGCGACTTCTCATAGTGGCTTCAAAAGGTCCATACCTTGCACAGTGCATCAAAAACGGTATTGAAAAATGGTAAGATTTCCCCTTTGGCGACCTTAGCAATGTTGTACATGCTCTCGCATGCATAATATCTGACTCGTGCGTCTTGGTCAGAGAAACATGCGAGTACCGGTGGTACTATCTCTCCAAGATATTGTGCGACTTCCTTCAGTCCTGTCAGCTCGGATGAATGGTCACAATAACTCTCCCTCTACATACCGTCGGCCCTAGGGCAATGGAGGCAGCAGCAAGCCCAATCAAGCCGCCATTCCTCGCATTGGGCTGATGCACGGAATATGCATATTCGTGGCAAAGCTCATGGATGATTGCCCTGATTCGCTCATGGTCGTCCTGGTCGATACAGTCTCGGATGACTCTTTCTAGGCTATTCGGTTCTATTAGCCAACTGCATTTAATCGGTACTTAGGTAACTACAAGTCAGTAGTAATATGATGCCCTGTCATGTAACGACGGCCCTGTCATGATGTGGGGTTGAGGATTGGGGGACACTTACTCTAAAGCACCTATCTTCCGCTTGTCGTATAGTTTGTCGTTCAAGCTGCGTTGAATATGTGGATCCATGAATTGTTCTCGGCACCGAAGAATGCCTGTATCCTTTCCTCCCGTACTCAAAGTCCAAAATTCCTGCTTGATGGTCGTGTGCTATAAGGCCTTGTCACTGCTGCAGGGCAGGGAGTCTCCTCACACCTCGACGTTTTTGACCTATTGCTCGAGGCAGGTGCCTTTCGGGTGAGAGACGATGGCTTGTGGTTGACTCGTTTGCAACTCCAGTCTGTACAACGTGGGTGGGATGCTATGTGTGTGTGTGTGTGGGTTGTGTTGATGGTGATGTTTGTTGTATACTGTGCGGGCACTTGACCAGTGCGCCTTGGTAGATGTCTACAACCCCACATGTTAGGTAGAGAACCAACCCCACGTATTTATGTAAATGTCGTCAGGGCAAGCACTCATCGCAAAAGATGTAGACCGTACCGGTGAGAAGCAGAATATTATGAGATATTGGGGCAATGTATATAAAGTAAATACATCGGTATGTTACGATTCGTACTTTGTAGCTCTGCCAGTTCATGAGCATGGATAATTCATGACCATGCTCTCTATGACATCGATGCCCGGGCTTGGCGCACGCAGGGCCTTAGACTTTCACTATTAATTAACTTGGGCAAAATACTCCAAATAATGATTTGTTACGCAGGAGTACATAAGTTTTCTAGGCTCCGTAATTAACAACCAAATCATCATCGGAGTTTTGTGGTAGCGTTAAAAATAAACAATTACGAATTACGATAGTTTGTGTTGCATGATGCTCATGGCAAGGCGACTTGAAGGCATTCGAGCTTCCCATTGGCTGTTGAATGCATTGGGGGGATATGTATGGGTGAATGTGGGGGGCTGCAGTTCCATTAGATAGTGAAATACCGGTATCCCTGAGAAGCCTGGGCCTGAGCCTGAGGTCTTCTGCAGACGTCCGACGGGCTTCTGCTAATGCACGCGGAGCTCAATCCCAAAATGTACTTCAATTGAGTGCTCGGCCTGAGATTGGACGTTCATCAGTTTGGCCTACTCCCGGGTCTGGGGCGGGCGCGAAACACCTAGACTAAAAACAACTGTTGAAATGACTGCTCTGGAAAGGAAGTGATGGGAGCGCTGCAGCATGGGGACACAGGATTAGAGGCAACGCCTTTGCCAACGCATCAAACACACTTTTTTCTGGCAGGGGAGGAATAAAGCTCTGGAAAGGCATACCCTGGGATAACAATGCGCCCATTTCTCCAAACACGTCCCACCTGATCTATAAGCTCACTTGTCCTTTCCCCACAGTCCGAGAGCAGAGGATTCTGGAAATACCCACACCAAAACGGGAACGGGAGCGGGAACCCTGAGGACGTCGTCATCGGGCAATTCGAGATGAAATGGCTGAGGAACAACTTCATGATGAGAGCTCATCATCTTCAATGGCTTCAGCCTTTTTAGATTATAATTTCTCAACTGAAGCTTTACGGAGATGGATAGTAGCCTTGTGAGTTTACGGGCAGGTCTCCAATTGCATTTTGGTTCTGACCATGGTACTAGTGTTGTCTGCGATTTCAATGTCGACATCGGTTAGTGAATCTACAGATGCACTGCTTGATGGCCAATGCACAATGATGTTAATACTCGGGAATAGGCGTGGAGGTCGAGTACATGCTTCCACCGACACCAGAAATCTCAACGTCCGACCTATCAACAATCTGCTTTAATAGGTGTGTGTACGGACTTATATTGCCCCACGGGGGGGTACGGGCTCATGCGGTGCTCTAGCTTTCCCGAGAGGAATTCCGATACCATTGGCGATGTAGAATTTCATTTCCGGTTCCGGCACTCGTCCAACGAGCTCGTACTCGAGGCAGACCACGACGAAGATGCTGCATACTGGTATGGCTTCTGTCTTTTTAGGCAACAAAAAGATATCACAGTGAAACGACACTTCCGGCAGAAATCACTTGTTCTCATCTCTCAGCACAACTATGCCACTCTGTTCCGCCACCTTGTCAAAACTGTGGCCCTTATTGACTTCGACGTCAGCCCGACCATTGTCGAGTCGGCTTGTGCGAACATAGCCTCATGGAACCCACCGGAGATCGGTCACCAGGAGCTACCTTTCCTCGGGTCTCTGCTCAAAGTTCATATGTACCTTCCCTAGCCTCCCCCGGTTTTCTCTACCAGAATTGGCTGATATAAGTAACCTAGACCTCCCCATGTCGCCTTCCCACTTCAAGGGCTTGCGTCACCCTCAATGCCATCGAAGCTGGACCTCACGTTGGAACACTCGAAGGAGATATATACCTCAGAGCCTCTAGGATCCTGGGCGAAGCTCATTGCACTATTGCCCTCTCCGGCCGAACTCTACATTATATTTGAACAGGTGCCTAACCAGAACCCCAACTGTATTTTTATACCACAGGGCTGACCCGACATATGTGGCAGGCTGTGCTTTGCGAACCTATGGTTATACTTGCTGATGAGCCTAGTATTTGTAGTGAATTGTTAGTAGGAAGAGTTAAGCCTCTTCTAGAGGAGTTTAATGCTAACTATGATGACCAGTGTTTCCTGTGTTGTGGACTTCATACGGCCGGTAAGATATACCGATCATTTATGTATACTTATGTATACTTACAGCATAATATGCAGATCCCTTATTCTGGTGATTTTCGACCATATTTGACACTACAGTCGGACTTCTTCACAAATGTAGATGAAGGGGTAAGTCCCCAACTGGATGCCCCTTGAGCAAATAGTATCTGACTAGAGAAGCTCTCCTCTCGAAACAATTATATGATAGGTTTGGAACCTTTCTCCATAGTGAAAAGCATACACGCTCACTAATTTCACAGGAGTTACCAATCCTTTTTTCCTAAAACGACTGCTACAAACCCAAGGGAAAGCAAGCAACCCGGCACATGTGGTATATTTGGCTCCTGAAGAGACTAGGCGTAATCATCAGAGCCGTTCCTTCTATCCTTTTACCACAGATGTTGAGCTTCCGCCTGGGTTTATGCCAAATGAGACAAAAGGCCACATTGGCAAAGACTGGCGCTTTATCAAGAAACTCGAAGAATATCTTCGCGGAAATGAGATGTCTGGTGAGACCAGCCACCACTCCATCCTCGCCTCAGCAAAAAGGTATTATTAAACCAACGCTAACCCCACCTCCCCAGCCCGTGAATGTTCCGACATGATCCGCCGCCACTTCTCCATCCTATCGGCACTCTTCCTTGCCCCCCTCAACCGCTACCTAGCCACCATCCTCAAAACTACAAATACCTCCGGTATCTCCAGCTATGCGCCCTTCTCAGAAGACGACTTTCTAGCTAGTCTGTGGAAGCATGGGTGCCATATGGGATTTAAAGGAAAGACGGGGTTCCATAGACATAAGAATGCGGAAGCGTTTTATAGACGGTTCTGTAGAAGTAAGAACTTTGAGAGCTGGTTGGAGATGAAATTAGAGATGAGGAATGCACAGGATGTGCATAATGGGAGCAGGGAAGCGGAGCAGGAGTAGTAGGGGTAAAAAAAAAAGTTAAATCACTAGAGAAAGAGAGGGTGCGAACCCAAGGGGATTCAAAGGACTCGTTTATTTAGTTATTTACGGGTATTTTGAGTTTTTTATTTTGAGTTTTCATTCTATACCCTGGTTGAAGTGTACGATATCGATACGTTTGTTGTTCAGTTTCGGGTTTGCTTGTTGGTTGATTGGATTCTTGGGTCTCATGAGTACTTTATATGTATATCTTGGTTCAGTTCTGGGCGGCCAATGTCGATTTTAGCAATGAAAAGCGGGTTTTGTTGTAACTCAGTCCTCGTATTCAAGCTATCTAGTTTATGGCCAGGGGGCGCATCTAGGACCGGGTCCGTAGATTATCCAACCTTGGGCCGTTGCCTGCCCCGCATTCCTGTATATTGCTTCAAAAATGGGTTAAGCAATGAAAATCATGGCGTTCATGAGAGAAAGTCCACTACCTCCTGCGTCAATCTTTATCCTCGAAGACCTGATTCCAGCTTCTTCTTTTGCCCTCTGAGGTACGCCGCGTTTTGAATCGCACTGCACACACGCATACAGGTGGTTTGTTGAGTAGGTATTAGTAACCTAGTATCAGGTAAGGTGTCGATACTCCATCAACCACCAGCCCTTGTCCAGTCTCGCCATTGTGTTGTTATCCCGTGTGCAAGGCCAACTATTCAACTATTCAGGGTAACTATTACCAAAACACCCAGATTTGGGGGGACGTCATTGGCGCCCCTCTAGTCTTATGCCGGTGGCCCACCTCCCCCCTGCTGAGCATGAATGAATATTTAATATAAAATGCACAGGTTGGTAGATACAAAACAGGGCCAGAAGGCTAATGCGCGTAATTAACCAAGTATGAGGTATTATTATAACTTGGAGTACATATGTGAAACAAAAGCATCCCCATCTCGCAGACCCTAGACTTACTTACCACACCACCTAAGAAAAAAAAAAAAAGCAGTGCGAAGCTGCATTAACATAAAATAAAAGTACATATAGCATTACTCCTGAAGTTAAACCCAATACATGTCAGATACCCCCTTGCCATTCTACTGTACTGCTTACAAGCCAAAAATATTAATACAGCCACTCCCCAAATTTACTCATTAGGTATTCCATTCCTGATATTATCGTACTGAACTATCCAGGTACGTCAAGCAATTGGTCACCATTCATACATCCCCAACACCACCACTATTAAGCAGCAAGTTAGTCTGGTTGGCACCAAGTAAGTATACTTACTGCCTTAACCAAACTCCCCTTCAGATTCTTCTCCCACCACACACCAATCCCTTACCCAAAACATACCCCGCCTTAACCTTCTATACCTCCGGCATATTGTAACTAACCATCACCCTCGCTTCCTTACCATAACTCCAGTTCAATCTTTCTATCTAAAAATACACCGCCGCCCCGGCTACGACAGCGCTTTATAACCCCAAACTCCATTCTCCCAAGCCCCACTCCCGGGACCAGAGTATGGCGTTCTTGGGCCGGTAGTGTTTGCAAATGAGTACCCGCAGGTATACCGAGGACGAATTTATTTACGGGGGATGGATTAGTTGAGGTAGTTAGTACCTTACCGCTAAATCTACTTTGTAGGAAGTCGACGCTAGGGGTACTCGTAGACCAGTAAAGATTCGCCTGGTATCCCGTGCTGGAGGCCCACGGGCTGGTGAAGCCATGAAGTTGATAAGGTCCCGATACTGCACCATCTGAGCAGTTGGTAGTTTTTCGCCGCACATGGGGTAGCAATACTTAAATACTTAGTAGCCCCACCAAGCCTCGCAGCCGCATACGCATCCAATTGCTTTTCTACATTCCTAGGGAAGTAAGGCAAAGCTCTACGCCCCAGTTGCATTGGTAAAGGGGGGGGGAGGGGTGGAGTTGTTTGAAGGCACCGCAGACGGCTGTGGCCGGGGTCATTCATTCACGAGTCGGTGGGGTAGTGTTGGTCGGTATCGGCCCAGGGGTCGGTGAGAGAGGCTTCACCGGCCTCGGGGCGCACGTCGGATACAGGTTCTTGAGTTTAGCTAGTATTGGTTGGGACGGTGAGGAGTACGGATAGATAACATGGCTGAGGTGTGCGGCGGGAATATCCGGTACAAAGTGCTAATGGGTAAACTGGTATCAAATTAGCCATCTATATACAATTGTTTCTCCAGCCCCAATCTTCGGATAATTGGAGTTCGTGATACTCCAATTGTTGGTGCAGCCAATGGTGGTCTGGTTGGTGCAAAATAGGCAATCGTCTTTACGCTGCCTGCCATTTTGGGGTAAGCTCAAGTCGCAGTTGATGGTTCAATGACCTTGGCAACGGCTAATCTTCGTGAATACTATGGTACCAGTGAAGCATGTACGAGATGATATTACACTGGCGGTGGGGTGTGTGGATATGGATTCGATGAGGAGAAAGGTTGTTTTACTTGGAGGAACAATGGGGAGGATTTTATACAACAATTCTCAGTCTCTCTTCCTAGCTATAGGGCGATTAACCAGGCTAGGTCACGATGGCTCACTACTAGGTAAGTAACAAGTTGACCTTTGCTCCATCTTGCAGTTCCCCCAATTGAGTATGATATCAACCCAGCCTATCTCAAGCCTCCTTGTACTCGGGCCTTGTGTTGCCTCTTCTGATGAAAAGCCAGTCCCACCAAGTTCAGTTTTTCCTTTCTGTGCCTGTATAATTCCCTTTCCGGCGGTAAAGACTACGCCAAAATTTATAGTAGCCCTACATCATTTGTTAATATATAAAACTTGATAACCCAATCATGGCCAATGGCTTCATGCCCTTAGGTATCCACGCATTTATTTCAGTTGCTCGTTTTCCCCAGGGGGCTTGGCTATGGGCAACACAGAGCCTCGAGTGATGTACCTCAATTAGGGACCCTGGGGCGTCGTGTGCGTTGCTATACTCGCAGTCGTTATCGTTAAATTTGGGTGAATCGTGACCGGAATAGACATGTGAGAACCATTGAGCCACCAAGATTAGGACAAGCAGCGAGAAAATTGGGTTCTTAATTCAGCTTGTACTGTGTTGTCAATTCTGGTCCTTTGTATATGTATTGTACAGAAGCCATCGTTAGAGACTTCCCTCCACCCAGGGAGGGCTGCTTCGACATGACCCAGCATATCCCACTCAACCCAAATTGTCTCCCTTAAACCCCATAAAAACGCCGTGCTGTAGTCCCGTAAGAAATTCCAAAACGAAAGAGACAAGAAAATGTAAAGACATGTGAACCGACATCAAAATATCAAGGAAAAAGGAGGACTTAGACGAACGTACCCTCCGCCCTCCCTCCCCCAGCCAGGCCCTGGAGCGGGTAACCATCTATACGCCTTTATTGCCAACAATGACTTCCCTCCCTATGGTGCGCACGCCCTCACAGCTCCACCGGACCCGCACTCATCTGCCCCTGTCCAACATCTCGATTCCCACTGCCAAAGCCCTTCACCTCACCATGATGTCCTTTTGGAGCTGGTATCCGAGGAGGGGTCTCCACTTCATCCATCATCCTCCCACTCCCATGCTGCTGCTCCTCCGGCAACAACCGGCTATACCTCCCCCCCGCCAACTCCTCACCCGTCCTCAAACCCTCCGGATCCCTCTGTCTCAAAAAATTCCTCACCCTCTCATCCTTATTCCCCAACTCTCTCGCCTCCCTCCTCCTCCTCTCCATATCCCTACTAATCGCCGCATGCATCTTCTCTCTATCCGCAATGTACAACTGCCCATTCTTCTGCACATTATTAATACTCAACAAACTCCCCAGGCTAACTACACAAAACAAAATACTTATAAACGTCGCATTACTCGTAAACACTGGCTGCTGCGGCTGCGTGTACTGCGCATGAGCCGTCCCCCCATCCCGCCAAGCATGATACCTCTCCCAATCCTCCCACGTGGCATTATTGTGCGGGTCTGGTGGCTCTTCGTGGCCTTCTCTTGCCGACCAAGCCTCCCTCGCCCACCACTTATGCTGCGGCCCACTGGTAGCATGTCGATATACAGATACCCCCCCAGAACCAACTCCGTGCCGACTCGCCGCCCCAGGAGCCCACCCAATTCCATACCGATCATACGCCCTCCTCTTCATCGGGTCCCCCAGAATCTCATTCGCCGCCACCACCAACCTAAACCTATCATTCCTGACTTTATCCGAGATCGTATGCTTATGCTCCCCGGTGCAGAACCTATCCGGGTGATAGAGCATACACAATTCATAATACTTTCGTTTCGAATACGCCTCTCCCTTGGCGCAATTGAATATCTGATATGGTGTGGGATTAGGATTCGATGGCCAAATAGGTGCATGTTCCGGCGGGGTATCAATCGGGGTTGCGTAGTTCCGGCGAAACACTGGCAGGCTCTGCAGCTGGCACTGGGCCCAAAACCAGGCGCGGGAATGGATTTCACCGCATTGTCGTAGGAATAGCTTATGGTGGTGGTGCAGCATTGGTATCAAGATGGGAATGCTGCCTTCCTTCTCGTAGATGCTGTCGGGCGTTTCCGTCACTTGAGCTTATCTTGATCTTAGTCGTCCAAGGTACCCGCTAGTAAACTGCAACCCAGGCACAAAACTACTTTATATATGGGGCCGGGTCTCGTTACATAAAAGTCTACTATAGATACATAGATAAGCCTGCTGGCAAATGCTGCTACGAAAATCACAAAACATATAGTAGTGCCACGTACTTTGACGAAGGGTGTCGCACGTTTGATATGTACTTACGCTCGCTTAGCATTTGGCCGGCTGTGGAAAGATCACACAATTACAGGAATACTGACCATGGCCACATAATAGCGAAAATTGTTAATTTATTTAAGCTCATAGCCTACCCTGCCCTAGAAACCGGTGAAGAAAGCCCAAACCCATTCAAATCATAATAAACACAATTCCATACTTCAGGGTAATAGGGATATTCCAACCCCCAACAATGTTCGCAACGAAAAATACCATGTAGAAATAGCCTAGCACAATCAAAAAACAAGCCAAAGCATCAAGGAGGGAGTACTACTGGTCCTTTGGGAAACCCCCTGGCACATGGATATCCCTCGTCGAAGCATTTGACGGTCCAGTGTTAAGTAACCCACCCTGTTGATCCGGCGCTCCGGTAATAGGGTCATATCCATAACTGGCTGTTGGCTTACGCGATGGAGTCCCCCTGCCAAATAAAGGGCGATTGGGGGTTTCATTCTCATGAATCAACTGCGCCCAGTCAACGACACCAGGACCACCGGAACCGTAGACAGAGGGATCAGGTTGGCCAGTCACTGGATCAACACCGTAGCTGGAAGTGGGTTTTCTAGATGGGACTTGGCGGGCTGACGAGTTCCTGCGGTCCATCAGGGCTTCGTTCGTGCCATAATCATGACGGGTGGACATCTTTCGCTCAGCCTCTGGTGAAACATTAGCCATGACTGGCACGACTTCCTCCTTCTTGCTTTCCATAGCTTGCGAGTATGGATGCTGCACCGACATTCATTAGTTTTAGCTTCGCATATGTAGGCGACGGGCTACTTACAGTTTCATCATAGGAGAATGCAGAAGAAGACCTGCTATGGTGGCGAGGGTAGTCTGGATCGTTCGGGTTGGGTGAAACAATAACGTAGCGACCATCTTCGCTAGATGAAGGCCGCCTTGCCTCTTGGATTCCACGGTCAAGTCGAATGTCACTAGGGAATCTACCCACTTCAGGGCGCTTGGGGGTATCCAAGACACTGGCAGGCTGAATGCTGTAGTTGCTAGCAGAATATGGAATCTCGTCGGCTTCGTCATTAGCCAGGAGAGTAGCGTCATCGACCTCCTCATGCTGCTCTTCAGCTGATGTGGGAAGATGGGAGGCAACAAAAGCAGTGAGACCTGCGCCAGAGAGTTCTGTCAACTTCTTGATATCCTCGTACCACTCCAGTAACTTGGCATGAGTCTCAGCACGGAATGTCCAGCTGTGGCGACTACACGAAGCAATCGTTAGTATGTAGCAAGATGTGGAGAGGGTTGTATGTCCCTACGTGTGCATGCCGCCTGTCTGACGGCCCTTTAGAACAAATTTGTGGGAGACAGCAGTGGGTTCACTATGGCTTCCCAGGGTGCAGTCTGGCAGATAGAGAGACATGACAGGAGTGAGGTCATTCGTGCGATCTGCAGATTTGCTATTTAATGTTAGTATCAACGTTTTTCAATAGAATGGCCAGGAGTCTTACAATTCGTGCAAGTGTGTTGATGAAAGCACATACCACCCAGAGGTGAATGACTTCAAATACTTGCTCCTCCTCTCTAATTCGCCTTCTCGAACAACAGCTGTAGATGTGTTGTGCAAGCCAGGGTAATCGATGTCCTCGAAGCTGCGGAGGGGCACAGTGGGCTCTACAATGCTCTGGTCCCTCCCAACAAAGTCTGCCCACTCTTGGTCCTGTGGGAGCTGTGCGTTTGTAACCTCGATCTTATCCGCAGCTCCAACAAGCTGTTGACCTTCACGTTTAATGATTTGAGAGTATGTAGAAAAGGCCTTCTGAATCTCTCCTACCACTATCCCCTCGAGCTCTCGTCCACTTGCTTCTAAGTTGAGATACGCCTATATATATTTGTAAGCATTTCTTACTCTCCTCATGTTCAACAAATGATGCTGACCTTGTGTAAGTAGTTCTCCTCAGCCAATTGGTGCCGTATCTGATTCTCCACGTGCAGTCTGACGATATATGGCTCGCTCTTCCCGGAAGCATTGCTTGGGTCAACTTCCAGGGTCTGAATAGCCTCTTGAAGATGGGCGAGGGCTTTCTTAGTAGCTTCCTTCTCTTTCTCAACATTGTTTTTGAAATCACCAGACAGTGCCCTAATTTCCTTGACTTTGAGGTTAAGGTCGCCTCGGAGCCCAGTGAGTTGGGTGATGATTTCACTTTCAATACTTTTAGCATTTTCGGCTGCAAGATAAGCTTCCTTGTGGAAATCTCTGAGGAAAGCATTGGTTTCAAGGATGCCACCAGACTTCATGAAGGCACCACTTGCTTCAGACTGGCTATTAATAGTTTGCGAGAGCCTGAGCAAGTTTTTAGCTTGAGCTTCATTTGTGCTTTGCACTTCACGAAAGTATGTAATATAGTCCTTGAGAAGACGCCTCCATGCTAAATGAGAACTTATTAGAACCCTTCCCAAGGTATAAATGGAAGAGCAAGCTTACCTTGGAAACGGTTTACGAGGGCTTCAGTAGGATTGCTCGATGTTGGAATGGGACTGTACAGAAAAGAGTTGTAGCTTTCTGCTCCAGACTCAACAGTTGACTTGTGCTTCACCGAATTCTTTTTCAATGTGGATTGTCGTACAGGAACACTTTCATCTGGCTGTGGATGCTCACTCCGGAAATCTTCCGTGAATTTAGCACTCCCGACATTTGGCTCTGCCATTTTCTTGGAAAGAGATGAGCGGTGTATTATTGGGTGGAGAACGTCGAAGGATGATATAGCTGTACGGGGGTATAAAATGTATAAACCTCAAAAGCTTAAGCTTTCTTTGCCTTAAGAAGCTCGTGGATGAAGTTCAGAACGGGCTTCAGATCTTCTTATGCAGGGAGAAGCTGGGCAGCGAGCAGAGAAGCGGGGCGGCGTGAACCCACTCTCGATGGCAGACGGGGTTCAAGTTTCCAGCACTAATGACCTGTTTGATACAGGGCCTTGCCAGGACCTTGCCAGGATGACGCGGGATCCTTGATTCTAGCCCAGAGGGGCCTGTTCAATTAGTCTCGGCACCGGCTCGATGAGCAGCGCCCTTCACCCCAAGTGTCCAGAAAACGGCATAACGATCCCCAAGAGAACTGGCCTGCATGCGGGATTGGCGGCGCCAAGACGCGCCCACCTCCTCTGTCGCCCCGCTCTTCTCGACGTCACTTTCTAAAACCCTAGCTGCCCCCACATTGCGGGCTGGCGTCTGCGCCGGTAAACAAGTGGTTAACATGCAGAGAAAGAGCTAGTAATCAATTGGCGTACCCATAAACCCTCACTAAAAGTACTCAAATCAAATAACAGATTGCAGCTCCCTGGCTTAATTTGACCCCATCTTGTGATAAGCCTCATTTGGGTATCTTCCCCGCCGCCGCCCCACCCCGCGCACTCATGCCGCCCCATCCAAGAGCAAACCCCAAAGTGAAACAAATTCAACAACGCAATTAACGATACCTCCTATTCGTCATGTATTCTACTTAAAGAGCATTGGCCACATTGCGCAAGCGCTTGAGAGCCCTCAATCTCTGGATGGCCTCATCGAGAGGAATGACCTCTCCTCTAGTCTGGGATGCCTTGTCGTCCCTGTTCCTGATGTTCACTGCACGATTCTCACGCTCCTCGGCACCAACAACTGCAGGTAGAGTCAGCCCACACCCACAGCACTCCAATTCACGCACTTACCGATAATGAAGTTATAGTTCTGCAATTGCCCTGTGCGGATCTTCTTGGCCATTGTATTCGATCCGAGATCGACATCGGCATGAAGCCCTTCAGCACGAAGAAGTTTTTGCACTTCACTTGCATAATCGTTTGCTGCAACCATGACAGGAATCACCAGCACTTGTCGGGGAGAAAGCCAGAAAGGCCTAGCGCGCGTTAGCAAATCGAAGGAGCCCATATAAGAAGATCATCCCCAATTCACCATTTGCCGGCAAAGTGCTCTGTGAGAATAGCAATAAATCTCTCCAAACTACCCAGGATGGCACGATGGATCATGACTGGTCTAGCGTAGTGCGAGACTGGCTCCTCATTCTCGGTCGTTTTTGTTGCCGCTTCACCAGTGTTGTACTCAAGCTTGAATCGCTGAGGTAATTGAAAGTCTAATTGGATGGTAGCGCATTGGTGATCTCGATTCAGTGCATCGTTGATTGTGATGTCGATCTTCAACAAAATGTCAGCACGGATAGTGGGGTCGTGGTGGGGTGGGGTTAACCCCGGAACCGACCTTTGGCCCATAGAATGCACCATCACCTGGATTTAATTCCCATGAGCTGCCTCCAGCCGCAGCGAACTCTTCCAAAGCACTCTTCAATTGAATTTCGGCATTGTTCCAAGTCTCAATGTCTCCAACATACTTTTCTGGCCTAGTGGAAAGCTTCAACTTAAATGTGAATCCAAGCATACCATACACCTTCTTAAGAAAGTCAAATAGCCCATGGATTTCTTCTTTAACTTGATCCGGTGTACAGAAAATATGGGTGTCGTCCTGCTGAAAACGTCGGACTCTGGTCAAACCAGTCAAGGCTCCAGAAAATTCATTTCGATGAATAACACCGAAATCGGCAACGCGCCATGGCAACTCTCGGTAACTTCGCTCTCGGTGAGCAAACATCAGACAGTGACCAGGGCAGTTCATAGGCTTGAGCCCAAATGTGTCCTTCTCAACATCAAAAGCAAACATATTGTCCTTGTAGTTTTGCCAGTGGCCGGAGGTTTCCCAAAGTTTAGCGTTGTACATATTTGGTGTAATAACTTCCTGGTAGTCGCGAGCCCAATACTCTTCCCGGAGGAACTCGAGGAGGGTGTTGTAGATACGAGTACCGTGGGGCAAAAAGAAACAGCTTCCAGGACTGAGCTCGTGGAAGAAAAACAACTCTTGCTCCTATATATGATGTTAGTAGAAACCTCAGGACCTGGCAAGAGCCCTTACTGTACCTTTCCAATCTTCCTGTGGTCACGTTTGGCGGCCTCCTCTAAGAACTTCTTGTGCTCCTCCAACTGCTTCTTATCCGGGAAACTGACGCCGTAAATTCGCTGAAGGGTATCATTGGTAGCATCGCCAAGGAAATAAGACGAAGAATTCTAAGATGCATTAGCATATGAACTATACCTACAATTTGGGATGTCTTTTGTTACCTTCATGACCTGGAAGGCCTTTATCCTGCCAGTGTGGGGAACGTGTGGTCCCACGCACAAATCGATGAGTGGACCACATCTATAGACAGTAGTGCTAATGCCATCAGGAATCTTGGAGTTGATGAGGTGCTGCTTGTACTTGTTGTGTTCAAACATCTTCAGCAAGTTCTCCTTTGAGACGACCAAACGCTCAAATGGTTGCTTCTCCTTGATCGCTTTCTGCGCAATGGTCTCCAATGGCTTGTAGTCGGCCAATGTAACAACACTAGGGACTTGTCAACGACGAGTTACCCTGAGCCCCATAGA
>Ga0307511_10000418_pt1 | contig 45353 bp, 26 predicted proteins | sample 13_EM_MG_FD_200266 | JGI IMG/M metagenome (GOLD analysis project Ga0307511, IMG submission 200266) | Populus trichocarpa ectomycorrhiza microbial communities from riparian zone in the Pacific Northwest, United States - 13_EM | ecosystem: Host-associated > Plants > Roots > Unclassified | place... | reverse complement strand
CTTTCAAAAGCGACCGGATCCCGGCCGAGGCAATCTGCATGCCGATACAAAAGACGAGGAAGGCGCTGAGCCGGTTAACGATCTGTTCACCCCGGGGACCAAGGCGATGGATAAGACGGGGAGCATTGGCATAGCAGATATAGATCAGCCCGCACATCAGTACGATGGCAATAAAAAGGGCTCCCAGGTTCATGACATGATCTACCAGGTCTTTTTCGTTCTCATGGGCGCTGAGAGTGAGGAGCACGGAGATGGTGCCGGCCCCCGTCGTCATAGGGAAGGCCACGGGATAGAATAAGAGGTTGTCGATATTTTCAGCGCTGCGCTCCGGCTGGGCCGTTTCTTTTTTGCCCTTGATGTCATCATCCGACGTGAGCAGCTGCCAGCCCATCCGGCAGATCATGATGCCACCGGCCAGTTGAACGATAGGAATAGAGATGCCAAACAGTTTCAGGATCCAGCTTCCGATCAGCGCAGATACCGTGCAGATAGTAAGGCAATAAAAAGCCACTTTTTTCGCAGCCTTTTTTCTTTCGGGAAGATTCAGGCCGCTGAGAAGAGGGTCTACTATAAAGGCGGACCCTACCGGGTTAACGGCGGGGAAAAGAGAAAGAAAACCGATGAAAATAAGATGGACGAACGGTAAGTCAAATTGCATGAACAATATTAGCTAATTTGTGCTTCACAAAGTCATCTATGCACAGGAACTATTGTTGGATCATCATGATCGCTTTCACCGGCCTGTTGCCCGGCTGTTCTTCTTCCAATCCCGCTACACCACATGTCCTTATCCGGACAGAGGCGGGAGATATCGAGATAGAACTGTATCCCCGCCAGGCGCCCCGGACGGCAGGGGCTTTTTTATCATACGTGGACTCCGGATTTTATAAAAACAGTAGCTTCTACCGGGTACTGAATGATGACAATCAAGCTAGTAATGCTCCCAAGTCCGAGCTGATACAGGGAGGTATCTGGCGGACAGATTACAGGAAGGCCATAAGACACCAGGACATTCCTCATGAAACAACCCAACAGACGCATATCCTTCATAAGAATGGCGTGATCTCGCTGGCACGGACAGCTCCGGGAACGGCCGGCACCGAATTTTTTATCTGCGTAGGCGATCAGCCCGGTTTTGATTATGGGGGTGACAACAACCCCGACGGACAGGGTTACGCTGCATTCGGCAAAGTGGTAAAGGGGTTGGATATTGTAAAAAATATCTATGGCCGCCCGGAGAACGATCAATCCTTTGATCCTCCCGTGATTATCAATGATATAAAAAGGCTGTAGTACCGAACGCAAGCCGATCCCCCGATAGCATACCCGACATTCCCGGCATGGAAGATCTGTTAAAACATCATTATATTTTCAGCGCCGTACGGGGGGACCTCTACGGAAAAGCAGGAAATTCGGCGGTTTCTATTATTTTTAAGGTATGATCGCAAAAATCGGCCGGATCACTCTCAAAGTATTTTTATGGACATTGCTTCTCCTGATTATTCTGGTCCTTATTTTAGGCCGCCTGGTAGAGTTCAGAATGGATGACGCCGGGTTGAAAACTTTTTTTCATGCCCACAAGCTCGAACCTCATATCAGTTATTATCAGGCCAAAGGGCGTTCGGTCCGCTACCTGGAAGTAGGGGACCAGCCGAAAGCTACGGTATTATTTATTCACGGCGCACCCAGTTCTCTCAGTTACTGGAATGGCTATCTATCGGATACCAGCCTCCTGGAAAGGGCCAGCCTGTATGCGGTAGACAGACCGGGTTACGGATATTCCGGGTTGGGTGATCCCCTGCCGGATATTGCAACACAAGCTTCTATCCTGAAATTGATCCTGGACAGCCTCCATAAGACTCATCACCCCATCGTCGTAGTCGGCGTATCTTATGGAGCCCCTATTGCCAGCCGGCTGGCGATGGACTATCCTGAGCTGGTAGACGGCCTTATATTAGTGGCTCCCCCATTGGGCCCGGACCGGGAAAGAATGTTCTGGTTTACGTATATGGTAGAGAGTCCGCTGATCCAATGGGTGGTTCCTCCGATGCTCAAGTCAGCCAATCGTGAAAAGGTGCATCATCATGACGAACTTACCAGGATGCTGCCCCTCTGGCCCCGTATTCATGCGCCCGTGATCTATCTCCAGGGAATGGAGGATAGCCTTGTATCGACCTCCAATGCAGCATTTGCTAAAGCGCATCTCATCAACGCAGCGTCTTTGGATATCCGGATGATCCCCGGCAGAGGCCATCTCATCGCTTTTAATGAAAGAGACAGGATCTGTGGGACGATCAGGGAGATGCTGGATAAATTATCTTTTAAGAAGTAAAACACACCCCGGGAAAGAAGTGTACTAATCCCTTATTTTGAAAGAAAATTGCCCGGTAAGCGCATGCCCTCCTCGTTGGCCAGCACTTTTTCCATTACTTTTTGGAGCCTTTTCGGGATGATGTTTTTCTCTTCTGCGGTTAATGGTTGAATGATCTCGAAAAATTCATCTTCGTCATCATAATAACCAAAATACAACTCGTACCGTTCGTTGGCGTGTACCCTTAAAGAGATTTCCTTATCTTCCTCATAAATATGCATGCTGATCACGGACCATTGTTCATTATCTTCGAATTCAAAGTGAACCTCCACGACGTCTTTACTAAGAACATCCGTCACCAGTTTTTCGATCATTTCGCCAGCGTGGTTCTTTACCAATTCTTCATAGGTCATATTCATTTTTCTAAAAATTTATTAAAGGTAATTTGAAATTTACAAATAACCGTTGCCCGTATTTAGAGTAATTATTTCCCCATCTGCTAATTGCATTGGCACAGCGCCTGCAAGAATATGGTAAAACGGAAATGTACCTGCCTAATATAAAGAGGCAGTGCCCATATCCATCTCCCTATCCCATATAACTATTTGATATTCAATGATATACATAGTCAGTAGGACCCCCGACATGCTTCTTTCTGAAAAAAGACGTGTACATTAAATCAAGTTATGGACTAATTAGCCATCAAATTGGGCTTTTAAGGAAATGAATTTCTGCATGGCTTTTGCCCTAATTAACTTCCTGGATAATTCCCGAACCTTCTTAGTCTGGAGGCGTTAAGCCACCAGGGGCTTGAAAACGAACATTTAACATTTAATTACCGGCAATTGAACCTTGATACATTGATCATACCATATAGCTCAGGCGATAGGAACCCTTCTTTGTTGAAATGGCTATTATTATTTTTGTTCATCAGCATACAGGGATTTGCCTATAGCCAGGTAACTGCTCCGATTGATTCCCTTAAAGCAGATTCATTGCGTATTAAGACATTGAAAGCTCAAAAGCCGGCAGATAACATCAATAAGCAATATGATTTTGGTGATTTACAGCGGAATATCCTTCATCCAAAAAAAAAGGCCGATACGTTACGTAAAAGATCAGGCATCACGGTCGTCCCTAACATAGCCGCTAATCCTACCATCGGCGCCCAGTTGGGAATCAAGGCTGTGGCAGGTAAAAGACTAGGCAATGACCCCAATACACTCTTTTCAGTGGCAGCGACATCGGCTTCTATAACCACCAAAGGGATCATTTATTTTTATTTGAATCATAATCTGTTTACTCCCGGCAACAAGTGGAACTTCCAGGGCAACCTGGTGGTTGCCAAAACGGTATCGCCTGATTATGGTTTAGGGATCGGGGCGAAATACAACGGAGAAAGCGGGGCAGATTCCGTACTGGCAGATCCTACCCATAAAGTTTATCCGATTCACTCCATTTATTACAACGTCAGGGAAAAGGTTTACAAGAACGTGGCGAAAAACCTTTTTGTCGGAGCAGGGTTATCATTTGAAATCAGGAGGGGCATTGAAAACAAAGACACAGCGGGCACCACAACGCCGTCCGGCGTCTACAACAACCAGCATGGCTTTCCAAAAGATCGTTACTCGGCAAACGGATTTCTTTTCAATATTGAGTACATCTCCCGCGACAATCCCAACCGCCCTTACAAGGGTATTTTTTTTGATGCAGGTATCCGGGTCAACCAGACATGGATAGGAAGCACAAAAAATTCGGCACAATTGACGACTGACTTCAGGAAATATTTTAGTTTATCGGCTGCCAGCCCGGAAATGGTGTTTGCATGCTGGAACTGGGGATCTTATCTCCTTGGCGGTGAGATCCCCTACCTTGAATTACCGGGTACGGCCAGAGACGGAACTTTTCGAAGCGGCAGAGGTTATACATCTCAATATTTTAAAGGGACCCAATTCAACGACACGGAAGCTGAACTCCGCTTTCCCATATTAGCCAACAAATTCATCAGCGGGGTTGTTTTCGGAAATATGCAAACCGGCAATGATGAACATGGCACCAAAATATTCCAGGTATTTCAGCCGGGCTATGGTGGTGGACTACGGGTATTGTTCAATAAAGCTACGCGCACTAATCTCGCCCTGGATTACGCCTTTGGTAAATTTGGCAACAAAGGATTCTTCCTGAACCTGAATGAGACATTTTAGGATATTTCGAACTTTTTAATGCCCTACACTAACGACCCTCGTTACCTTCCATTTGTTGTCTTTAAACTGCCAAACTTGCGTAAACTTGAAGACAGCCGTCACCGCCTGACCGTTCTCAAGATGGGTAAAACGGTGCTGACCCATCTCGATTGCTCCATAGCCCGGCACGGGATATACTTCAAGCGTTCCTGTCACTAGTTCGCGCCGAAGGTCGGGCGTGGTCTGAAAAATTTTTTTAAAACTTTCCATGCTGCTGGTGTATCCGGACAAGCCACCTTTGTCGTGATAGAATTCCAGGGTTTCTGCAAACACGGATTGTAAGACCGGGAGATCATGGGTATTAAAGGCGTCGAACATAACGCTATCCATATGCCGAATGGTGTCATACAAAGACGAATGCGGGGAGTTATTGGGCGACGTCTGCGAAAAGGCAGTTTGAGTGCACAAAGCAAAACAAAAGAAGAGGCAATTTTTATTCATTTTGACGATTTATTGGTAAAGGGTCCTGGCCCCGCTCAAAGATAAGTGCGCACCCGCATTAAATATAATGTTTTGCTACCTACATTCGGAAATGCTTGCTGGCTACTATACTCAATATCCCCCGTTCTGCACGAGGTGATCATTGAGCTTTATTTCGTTGAAAGGTATCGGCCAGATCCAGCTGCGCGAGTCCGGTCCTACCGAGCACACATTGGAAAGAGAGCCGCCTGCACTGCCGCACTCATCCCGATCGACAGTCCTGCTCGTCCGCCGAAGGTCAAACCACCGGTGTCCTTCCCCGATCAGCTCCAGCCGGCGTTCGGTAAAAATGGCATTGAACACGTCATTCCCCGTCTCTGAACCAGCCGCAGCACCTCGCGCGGCGCGCAACGTATTCAAATCATCCAGCCCTGCCCCGGGAGACAAACGGTACTTACATTCCGCCCGGATCAACAGCATTTCGCCCGTGCGGTAAACTTTGAAATTCCGGGTGCCTACATATTTGAAGAGCAGGGTCCGGCTGACATTGCCCGTCCCGATGATATCGCGCCGGATGACATTGGTGTCATTGCGGATACCGCCGGCTGGCGAATAGACCAGGTCGCGAAAATTATTGGCGACACGATATGCTGCGTGAAGGCCGTTGTTACATACCCCCGGACGCATAGTCTGATCGTTGGGGATTTGCCAGACGATCTCTGAGGTGGAATTGTCCAGCCAGATCTGCGGGTAGTCGGTGGTATTCGCAAGCGATAGTTTCCCGATGACAGTGGATGCATCGGCCGCCGACTGGGCATACTGGCCATTGTATAAACCGATCCTTGCCAGCATGGCGTGTATACAAGTGGAATCGATGAGGAAGCGATTGGGATTGCTGATGTCCCCATATTGACGATAGATGGCCAGCGCATTGTTGAGATCGTTGTAAATACTGTCATAGCAATATTTTACGGAGATCCGGGAAGGCTTGGCCGCCAGGGGGTTATCAGGACTGAAAACAGTCACGTAGGGGACTCCGAGGCTGTCTGAATTGCGCTGATAGGACTGGGCATAATAACGCAGCAGGTCGAAATGGCAATGGGCCCTCAATGCCCTCGCCTGCGCCTCCAGCCGGAAAGCGTCGGCGATCGTGCTTCCTGCCTCATATCCTTTGCAATTTTGGATCACATTATTTGCTGCGCTGATGACGACGTATGCCTGCGAAAATGCACCGCTGACGATCGGGTCATCGGCTGAATAGGTCCATCTCGATGCGTTTTCCCAGTCACCCAACGATTCGTACGCTTCGATAAAATCATCACCCATGATATCCGGGAGGCTGCTCCAGGCCATAGGGGCACCACCGCTGCCGCCATAGTACCTGTTGCTTTGGAGCCCGGCATAAGCGCCGGCCTCCAAAGCAGTCAGATCACTGAAATTATTGATGTCGGTATGGATGGTCTGTGGCTTCGTGTCCAGGTTTTTCATACAGGAGCTAAGAAGTAAGGCACAGGCCATGGTTGTCATCGAAAGCTTTTTAACAGCGTGCTGTAACATTATCAGGAAGTTTTAACAGGTTAGAAATTAATAGTGGCGCCAAAAGAATAAGACCGCAGCGGAGGATATTGCGCGCCGGTAATGTCGGCATTGGAATTAGCCGTGCTGCTATTGGTGGTGGAGACCTCCGGATCAAAGGCTTGCAGCTTAAACAGCGTCACGAGGTTTTGTCCCTGTACAAAGAGCTGGAACGAGTTTATCTTTAGCCGCCTGCAATACTGCTGTGGTAAATTCCAGGTAAGCATGACGTTGCGCAGCCGCCAGAAATTATCGTTCTCCAGGTACCGGGTAGTGTTCTGTTTGAAAGGGTCATTCATGCTGGGGAAATCAGTGACCTGCCCCGGCTTCGTCCAGGCCCTCAGGCCGTTGGTAGAAAAGCCGGCGCTGGAATAACCGGGGATCTCGACTTGCGTCCTGGCATAGTTATACACGGAGTTCCCATAGGAGTATACCCATAGAAAGCTCAGGTTAAAAGTTTTGTATCGCAGGCTGTTATTGATCCCTCCATTAAACGGCGCGTCGCTGGTGCCAAGCGTGACACGATCATTGGGATCATAGGTGTGGGTAAGCGTCTTCCCATCCGCCTTCAGATAGATCGCGCTGCCTGTTTGCGGGTCGACGCCCTGGAACCGGTCGAGGTAAAAACTATTGAACGGCTTGCCTACCTGTAAGATCTGGTATTTATGATATAACTGGGATTGCTGACCCAGCGGGAGGGACAGGATAACATTCCTGTTAAGGCTGTAATTGGCGCTGATATTCCACTCAAGATCACTGTTACGGATCACAGCAAGGCTGATGCCGGCTTCAAAACCACGGTTACGCATGCTGCCGGCATTGCCTAAGACCTGGCCCGGGCCACCGCTGGTAGCCGGGGCAGTCAGGTTGAAAAAAAGATTATTCGTAATGGAATTGTAGAATTCTACGTTAGCGGTGATACGGTTTTTGAACAAACCCACTTCGATACCAGTGTTGAAGGTGGTTCGGGTTTCCCATTTCAGATTTTTATTGCCGAAAGCCGATAAGCTAAGGGAAGACCCTCCTCCGAAAGTGCCGGAAGCATATTGCTGCAGGTAAGGGAAATCGCCAATCCCCTCCTGGTTCCCGACAGTGCCATAGCTGGCTTTTGCCTTGAGCAGGCTGATGACAGGATGGTCACGCAGAAAATTCTCTTCGGACAGGATGTAGGCCCCGCTGATGCCTCCATAGTTCACCCAGCGGTTGTCCGGGGACAATCGGGAAGAGCCGTCCCTTCTTACAGAACCTCCCAGGACCAGCTTATGCTTATATACATAATCGACAATACCGAAAAAGGAGACGATGCCGTAATCCGGTGTATAAACGATATTATTGATAACGGGAATGTAGCCATTGGTAGTAGTTCCGGCTACCAGCCCCGCAGCATTGGGGTATGGATTCAGCAAGCCGTAACCCTGATACCCGAATCCGGAGGCCTGGGTACGTATGGTTTCATGATAGACCGATGCGTTCAGGCTGTGCTGTCTATCCGCGCCAAAAATATGTTTAAAGGCAAGGGAGTTGGTGATGGTATAACGGAATTGTTTGGTCAATCCCTGGCTCAGGTTGCCTTGCCCCCACATGGGAGAAGTGTTCTGGCCGTCATGCTGGGCGCCCTGCGTGCCGTTGTTTGTGATGCTGAAGTATTCACTCTGCGTGTAATCTCCACCGATATTACTGCGCCAGGTCAGTTCTTTGATCATGGGAAATTTGTATTCCACAAAGCCATTGCCATAGGCCTTGGTATAATAGGTATGTCCCATATTCCTGTTGACATCCTCAAAAGGATTCGTCCAGTTGCCCACTCCCTGAATGCTCACCGTATATTGTCCTGTGGAGGTATAAGGAACTTCATAAGGTAAGGCCCAAAGGATCGTATTCAGCGGGGTAAAGCTCTCATTGCCCTCCTTGACATCCCTTGATTTACTCCAACCCCCTGCAATATTAGTCCCGAATTTGAAATGGCTGATGTTATGCTCGATGTTAAACCGGCCGGTGTATCTCTTTAGGTTCGTATTCAGTAAGATACCGTCCTGATCCAGGTAGGACAAAGAGCTGAAATATTTTGTCTTGTTATTTCCCCCGCTGAACGACAGTTGATGTTCCTGCATGGGGGCAGATCTGAACAAGGCTGTCTCCCAGTCGAAATTTATTTTTCGGAGACTGTCAGCCTGAGCCGGTGTCCAACTATACGGATTGCCGGCAATATTCATCTCAAAATCGACATGCTGCGGGCCATTCATAGTCTTTAATTTGCCGGGCGGCAGTTTTGAAAAGCCCATCTGGCCCGTGTAGGTAACGACCGTTTGACCTTCCCGGCCTTTTTTTGTGGTGACCACAATCACGCCGTTGGCGCCACGCGATCCATACAGGCTGGCGGAAGCCCCGTCTTTCAGGATAGTGACGCTCTCAAAATCCAATGGGTTCATGGATTGAAAGTCCCTCGCCTGCACCTGAATGCCGTCGACAATATACAATGGGTCGGTCGATCCGTTGATAGACCCTTTGCCCCTTATCACCACGTCGGCAGGCCTTCCCGGTTGTCCGCTGCCCGTCTTAATGTTCAGTCCGGGAGCTTGTCCCTGCAACATCTGATCGAACGAAGCCACCGGCTGGATGGCAGCGCTTTTAATATCCACTATGGCGGTGGAACTGCCGCTCAGTCTCCTGGACTGATTCTGATAGCCCGTGACTACCACGTCGTTGAGATCTGAACTCGCTTCAATCAATATCACCGTGAGCTGTCTGAGATTGCCTATGGCGATATTCTTTGCACTATAGCCGATCATGCTGAAGACCAGGACCGATCGCTCATCTTTGACAGCAACCTCGAAATTTCCTTCGGCATCGGTAGATATACCCTTCCGCAACCCTTTTACCGTCACGGAAACACCCGGCAAAGGCTTTCCAAGACTGTCCGTTACCTTGCCCCGGACCTCGATATATCGTTTGGCGGGCACGGTATCGATGGCCTGAATCTCCGATGGATAGGATCTCTCCTTCACCACGATGGCATTTTCCATAATGGACCAGGTCAGCGGCTGATCCTGAAAGCATACTTTCAAAGCCTCTTCCAACGTGGCATTATGCACATTGATAGAGACAGCTTTTGTATTGACCAGGATAGATTCGGCATAGACAAAAGTATATCCTGTCTGTTTACGGATGTCTTCAAAGACCTTACTGATCGGCGCTTTCTTTTCATGAATAGTAATGCCCTGGCTAAATCCCCGCGCGGATAGCTGAAGGGAGGCCACCAGTAAAATGACGGTTAGCTTCATAGCAGAAAGTAATGATTGAGACGGTTGGTGTGTCATATTGCAATGCTGGTTTGATATGGTTGGATGGGCATAGCAAGCCCATGAGCCGGTGAAGGCCTGTCACGCTTGTTATCTGTATTGTTGAATGGATAAGGACCCCGTCGGACCCTATAAGATTTAATGGTCAAGGCATTACTGTCACCTTATTCCCTGAAATATTGAAATGAACCTTGTCTGTCATTTCCAGGATCCTGAGGACCTTGGACAGGGGAATGTCCCGGCTGATCTCCACATGAAATCTCTCATTCGTCACGCCGTTGAAAACAAGCTCCAGGTTATACCATCTTGCAAGCTCGCGCAACACCGTCCGGATATCCGTGTTCGCGAAACTAAAATAACCGTTCTTCCAGGCCATGACCCTTTCGACGTCTGCATTCTTTAATACATCGATCTTCCGCCCTGCATCCATGACAGCCATCTGTCCCGGCAGGAGGAGACTATTGCCGGCGCCGGAAGTGACTTTTACAGAGCCTTCCAGTAAGGTGACCTTTATATCCTCCTCTTCGTCATAGGCGTTTACATTAAAATGGGTGCCGAGCACCTGAATGGCGCAGCTCCCTTTGCTTACCACGAATGGATGATCCTTATCCTGCGCTACTTCAAAATAGGATTCGCCGGTCACTGCGACTTGCCTGTCCGGTCCGTTAAACGCTACAGGATAACGCAGCGAGGAGCCTGCATTTAACCATACTTTGGTGCCATCAGAAAGTGTAATATGCGCAATCCGGCTGCCTCTGGGCACTGTCAGGGTGTTATATTCGATATCTGCTGTCTTGCCTTCAGTCTGATAGGCGATGTCTCCATCTCCCTGCTTAATGACGGCCGTAGTGCGTTGGGTGGCAATATTGCCTTTATCAACACTGTCCAGGACGATCGTTCTCCCATTTGACAGGGTCAGCACGGCATTGCTGGAGGAAGGAGGGAGCACATCTCTACCGGCAATGGCTATGGGCGCCCGACCGGTCTGTTTCCGCAGGAAATAAAAGACGGTGCCCGTTGCAATGACAAAGAGCAGAACTGCCGCAGCCATCCGATATAGCCTGACCGGGCGCCGCTCCCGTTCAATACGGCCACCAGGGATTGCCATCGGCTGCGCGGGATCCTTTTCTTTTGCCTCACGTAAAATATGCCCCAGTAATTGATCGGCTTTCTCAGCCGGGAGGCTTTGCCCGGGCTTGAAGTCGGTCCAGGCCCGCTCCATCATCGATTGAAGCTCCTTTTCATCACTGTCATACAGGACCCATTTGGCCAGCAAGTCCTTTTCTTCCGGTGTGATGGCGCCATTTAACAGACGATCGATCAGTGTGGCAATTGTTGGATCGGGCATACTAAAGTGATTAATCGCAGACGGATGTGCTCGTCGCTGCGGTATATAAGACTAATGGGAGGAAAAATATTCCTACACGGGGAGGAAGTTTTTTTGAAGTTTCACAATACCCGGGCAAGTAACATATAAATAATTATCATCTGATAATGTTGCAGTAGCTCCTTGCGGATGGTGCAAAGTGCGCGGGTCATGTGGTTTTTTACAGTCGACGCAGATATTTTTAATTGCTGCGCCACTTCATCGTGCTTTAGTCCGTGTATGTGTGTCAATGTATACACCAGCCGTTGCTGGGTGGGCAGTTTGTACAGGATGGCCTGGAATTTTCTGTTCAGCTCCCGGTGAACCACCGGGTCGTCCATCACTAATGCTTCGGCGTCCGGTGCTTTTTTCAATTCAGACAGGATCAGGATTTCGTGCGCCGCGCGCTTCATCCCTGAAATAGCCTGGTTTTTGCATATTTTGTAGATATAGGCATCGAAATGTTGTATGGTAGTCAATGTGGCCCGATTGATCCAGATCTTCACGAATGCGTCCTGGAGTATATCTTCGGCCATTTCCGGGGAATGCGTTATGCGGAGTACGAAAAAGTAAAGTTTGTCCCGCCAGAGATGGAACAGGCCTTTAAAGGCCGATTCGTCGCCGGCGGCGATCTTCAATAATAACTCACTTTCGTTGATTCCCTGTTCCATTGTCAATGAAATCCCGAATTAAATTTAGAATAGAAATGGAATTCAAAAGAAAGAATTAATTACAAACACTTCGCCGATGGCGGTATTAAGAAATTAATACGAAATATACTGGGTTGTTTATCAGGGAATTAACCGGGGAACCACTTATTTCCCTCTTCTTGCTGGGAAAATGCATTACTGCACTACCTTATTCGCACAACTGGAGCTGGCAAAAGCATGTGGTTTTGCTTTGAAAACAAAGCCCATCCCCATGATATACCCCATGGCTTCTTTAAGCGCATCGTTGCTTTTGAAGTTAGGGTTGGTGTTAATATCCGCATGCACTTCCATGTCTACATGGTAAATCGTAAACAACCTGCAAAGTGAATAAGCCACTTCAATACTTTTCGCCACTTCCGTTAGCATCCTTTCTTTAACACTCATCTTTTTCTGCGTGATCTCATTGTGGATATACATGAACCCACCTTTCCCCTTCCGGATGAATACGATCACAGTAGCCCATTCGGTCTCCTTTCCTTTCACCTGGCTGTCCGTACCGATACATACTTTCAGCTCATGGCCCATTTCTCTTTCTCTTACCAGCACCGATCTGATCTCCTCTTCGATCGGTCTTTTTATCCTGGTGCCATCCAGCTTTCTCCATTGCTGTTGCTTTTCCATACATGGTCGTTTTTTATCTCACTTGATCGCACGGGATTCAGGGCTCGAACCTGCATCTTCAGTTTTGGAGACTGACGTGTTGCCAATTACACTAATCCCGTATTCGTGGACGAAACAGGATTCGAACCTGTACCATCGGCGCTTCAAGCCGTTGCTCTACCATTGAGCTACAGGCCAATCAACCTTTCTCGGTTTACCTAATTGTATATACAACTCCCCCATTTTTTAAACGGGAGCTACCTACCCAATTGCATATACAACTCAAAAAGGCATACATACCCCCAGTGCGCCATCCTCCCTATCTGAACTTTCCTCCTATACACCTTCCACTTAGTTATTTTAAGCCAAATATAGGCCTCGGTTTATCAGGATACCCGTTAGACCTTCTGTCTGAACACTATTCAGCCATCGGTCAATATCTTCGCGCTGCTCGATATCCTTCGCTTTGCGCGGTTGCCTCCCAATTCAAAGTGGAACGCTCTGCCAGTTAAGCTAAAGACAACATGAGCTGTTGAGGCTGGACTCGAACCAACACCATCAGTGTCAAAGACTGATATGCTCAACCATTACACTACTCAACAGAATCAATTAGTTGCGACTTCCAGACTCGAACTGGAATCCTCCACCTTATGAGAGTGGCGTGTTACCATTACCGTTACACCAACGAACCCTGTAATCTGTATGGGGATCGAACCCATATCACAAGATTGAAAATCTTGTATCCTGGCCATTAGAAGAACAGATCAATCCTTAAAACGAAAAAGCCCGGTCGAAATACGACCGGGCTTTTCGCTATTCAAACACAGTTTACACCTGTGTCCGTCTATACCCCGGTCGTCTATATTTATAATTACACTGATCATCAATACCCATGGAACCACTACTCATTCTCTCCCACACATGCCAAGGGCACTCCACCGATAACGGTTGATGATTCAGTTTTGTAAATCGTATTGTTCTTATTGCTTTCTGCATAGTTGTTTTACTCTTTAGAGATCCTCTCAGAGCGCCGGAAAAAAGCCTCGTCGCCCTAAAACAAAAAACCCCGCAATCTCTTGCGGGGCCTGTGTTATATCGAATTAGTTTCTTTAACTTATTCTGTCAGCATAACATGCCCCGCAATTGGTAATATCCCTCTCAGGACTAAACCAATTTTTTGTCTGTATATGTGAGCGCATGTGTTTCATTTTCTTTTTTTCAATTACTTTAACACTGCAAAGATGTAAATAATTTTTCAATCCTGCCAAATTTTCTTTGAACTATTTTTTTTATTTACTATATTACTATCAGTCAACAGACATGAGAAAACATATTTCTTAATGAGGTAAATCAAAAGATCTATGCGAAGTCTGTTCATCCTATCCGCCTTGTTTTTCAGCCGGCTCTTCCTTCCCGGCGAATCGACACAAGCCTTTCTCGACCCCACAGGGACTTACGTTCTACTGGGCACTGTAAAGAAAAACAGGGTAACAGGCCACTCCGGTGAAATAAGAGTCCGGCTTTTAGACAACCAGCGAATAGCCCTCTGTTTCTATATCAATAAAGGTTATCCCGGTTATGAGTCAGGTTCATTTATAGATACATTGGCTTATAATGACAGCAGCTCCCGGTATATTCCCACGGCAGATTCCACCTGTGCTGTCCTGTTTCACTTTCATCGCAGAACGGTTGAGATCATGGAAATATATTCGAACCCTTCCTCCTTCTGCGGGTTTGCCAATGGAGTGCTGATATCGGCAGTCTTTGACAAGACTTCCACAGAAAGGCCCGTTATCCAGGACTTGTCTGCCCATGGAATAGGTCCTTAAATGAACAATTATGGCTTCTCTTTGTAAATAACGGCAAACCCGGGGTCTGTCACAAAACGACAAGCCCCGGGATTCATTAAATTAAATAACTATAATAATGGAACCACAGCCACTATTTGTAAAAATGACCTTACTCGCCTGGGATCTCCAGGTAAAAAGAGCCAGCAAGCTGTTCGATACGCTGTCCGACGAACAATTGCTATTGGAAGTAACACCCGGCGGCAACAGGGGTATCTATTTATTAGGGCATCTCATCGCCGTCAACGACGCCATGTTATCTCTCCTGGGATTGGGCGAAAGGCTGCATCCCGAATTGGACAATGCCTTTATTACCAACCCGGATAAATCCGGGATCATCATGCCCTCCATTAAAGAACTCCGGCAATACTGGTCGGAAGTGCATGCCCGGCTGGCGGAACGCTTCCAGTCCTTATCCCCGGAAGAATGGTTCCAACGCCATAACTCCATGACCGACGAAGACTGGCAAAAGGAGCCGCACCGTAATAAACTGAGCGTACTGATGTCCCGTACCAGTCACGTCGCCTATCATTTAGGACAGGAAGTATTGGTTAAAAGACAATTCGCTGTGCAGGATTAGCGCAACCGGCCCTTCAACGCCAACGCCTCCTTATTGGAAGGGTCAATCCTTAATACCTTATCGATATAGCCGGAGGCGCTCTCGCGGTTGCCCATCTTAAAATATCTATCGGCAATCTGATTCAGAACGGCCAGATTGGCCGTATCTTTTCCGGCTACCTTTTGCAATTGCAGGATCTCTCCGGCGAACTGCCTGACAGGCGTCAGGTTCAAGCCAGAGAGATTATTGTTTATAGCATAGTCCAGGTAGGGGATCGCATCGGCCGGCCGGTCCAACCTAAGATAAAGTACAAAAATTTTCCTCGCCTTTTCAAAGGAAGGAGCTAAAGAAAAGGATCCTCTAAAATAGAATACGGCATTCGCATCATCTTTGAGCGCCCCGCACAAATTAGCCGCTTTCTCGTAATACGCCTCTTCGGTCGGATGTTCCAGCACCAGGGCTTCCACCACCCTTCTGGCCTCCGGCAGATCCTGCCGCCCCATATAATAGTTATACAGGCTGTCCATAGCGTCCGCCCAACCCATTTGCTTAAACGTCAGGGCATACGCCAGTCTCTCTTCTTCGGATACGGGATTCAGGGTATCCGGGAGGCTTCCCCCGGAAACGGAAGCGCCTGAAAGTCGTCGACCGGCAGCCCTCGATGCAGTATCCGGAAGTCGCCCGGCTGCCGCCAGTGCCGTATCCCGGAAAGGCCAGCTCCTTTTCAAATTAAAAATCTTGTATGCCCCTGTCAGAGAATCCATTTTCGTGATAGGCATCTCCTGCCGTAATTGTAAAAAACTCATTTCTTTTTCTTTACCAGGAAAAGAGAAGAGTCCCTGCCGCTTCATCGTCTCATAAAAAACATCCGAGAGCAGCGCATATCCCACGAGGTTGGGATGAACATGCTCCAGCAGCAATTCATCTCCGATCATGCCACCCGGCGACCCCGCTTCAAAGGCAGCCTTCGTATCCACCAGGTGCACATTCTTATATGGGCGGCACAATTGCCCGATGATGGTATTGATCGTATCCGGCGCCCTGAATCGCAACGCATCCAGCTCCCTGGCTTTGGAAAAGTATATTCCCGCCTGTGCGGAATCGCCGCGACTGTACACCAGGCGCCCTAAATAATAATTACACAGCGCATGGGCGCTATAGACAGAATCAGCCTCTTTAAAAGAGCTATACGCTGCCCCCGTATCATTGCGCCTCAATGCCGCTAACCCCAGCGCGTAATCCCGTACAAAATCCGGATGCAGAACGCTGTCGGCCAAAATGCTGATAAAAGGCCGCAGGTCTTTTTCATTCGACACCAGGTTACTGAAGAAGACAGGAATCTTATGCTTATCAAAAAGCCGCAGGGTCTCCTCCATATTCGACCGGAACTGATCGATCCCCCTATAGAATAGCTTAGCCCCATACGGGATCTGCTGATCAGCCACCATCGCCTCCATACGCGTCTTCCCGGCGTTACCGGAATGCTTTCCGAACAACCGGACGATCGCGTCTATGGTATTACTCAATAACTGCGAAAGCCTGAACTTCCTAAACCACAGCATCCCGTTTATCATCGTTGCATTACCTCCCATTCTATCGGTGGATCCAACTCCCAAAGCACCATAATATTCATTGTGGCCCGTATAGATCAGGATGGCATCCGGTTCATAATTCACCACTTCCTTTGCAAAGCCGGCTACGGTATACGAGTTGACAGCCGTTAAAGAGAGATTGATAATTTCAAAATGTTTGTCCGGATAGGCATGCATCAGGCGGTATTGCAACCACCGGTGAAAGGATCCATTATGAAAATAGGGATACCCGATCGTGGTAGATTCTCCCAGGACAAAGATCCGCAGCGTATTGTCTTCTTTCTTCTTCCTGAATGGTTCAACGTTGCCCGTCGTCGCGTTCTCCTGGTTGGCAAAATATTTCCTGGAAGCATCCGGGTTTAATACCAGGAAATTAGCATCGCCGGGATATTCGATAAAAAGTTTCAGATCATGCCCATAATGAACGGCCCTTAATGCGATCTCTGTTAAAACCAACACAAGGAAAGGCAACAACAGACTGATACCCTTAAATAACAGCATCCTCCTCCCGGAGCTTCCCCTGGCAGGGGGCTGTTTATCATATGGCGCTGGCTTGTTCATCAGGCAATGATCTCCTGGAAGGACTTGCCGAGATCAGTCCCATAAATATCCCTGTATTCCTTCAGGAATTTCAAATAGGTATTATTGGCCAGGGTATGGCGCTTCAATAAGATAAGGCTTTTGCATTTGTAGGTCAATGCATCTTCATTCACCTGGTCGAAATAAAAAATGCAATTGGAGATTTCGATGATAAATTCCGGGTCTTTCGATATGTTTTGATTTTTAAGATACCCAAGACAGCAATCCAATACCGAATTAGAAATGTCCGACTTGATATCATCCAGCCAGTTATATTCTGTCTGCGATAAAAAAGCCCCTCTTTTGATAATATCCACCAGCGGATGTATGTATGCTTTGCCGGCATCGGACACCTCCTGCAATAAAGAAACATATTTTTTGTAATCTACATAGATATCCTCCCCCGGGATGGCGAACTGCCAGTAACCAGACTCCTTATTAATGACGCCATTACCTGTCTTTTCCAGGATCACTTTCAATTTTGCCAGATTGACCGACCGGTTGTTCTTGGCATCCTTCTCCGGCTTATCATGCCAGAGAATTTCATTCAGCCCTTCCGAAGAAATACCCCTTCCATTACGGATCGTATAAATGAGGATGATCAGGAACAATTCTTTCAGCAGGGGAGTGAACAGCCTGGTAATATCATTCCCTTCCTTATCAAATACCTGGAAGGGGCCAAAAAGATAAATGGAAGACCGGTGATCCTTTTCTGCAGGGTGGCCAGGGCCGCTGTGGCCGGCAAGGCTGAACTCATCCGAAGCCGGAGCAGAAGAGGAAGTATCCGACGCTGTCTTCTCCTCCGCCCCCCGGAATTTCTTTCGGATAACAAAGAATATAGCAGCAGCGGCAATGAGACCAGCCAGCCCGATAATATAAAAATAGTTGCTGCGATCTTGTGCATCCGATGCTACCCCATCGATCCCCGCGGCTTCCGGAGGAAAATTGAGCGACCAGATCTTTACTTCCGTATTCTTTACCCGGTCGCCAGGCTTTGAATACAAAAGAGTCACAGCGATCAATTTGTTGCTGAGCGGCGAATAGTAAAGGTCGGCAAAAGACTGTACGTCATAAAAACTATAGGGAAGGGCATTCCCTACCGGCCTATAAGAAGAATCTGTTAGCGAACCTTCGACCAACTGGAGACTGGAATTATAGCTATCGTTGGGGAAGATCATCCCATACCAGGCGCCGGGTTTCGGACCGACCACCAGGCTGTTGGCAAAAGTGAAAGGGGTATTCAGGGTCTTTAGCGCATAGACTTTTGAAAAGGCATTTTTCTTTATATCATACCGGAAAAAGTCATAGTAATTTCGTGGGTCCAGCATCTGGTCCCCCGTCTGACTGCCATACCCGCCGATAATATAAGCAAACCTCCCCCGGAGGTCCGTACCAAGAGCGGCAAGATAACGGGGAGGGAAATAGTCCCCGCCGGCCTTGAGCGTATCCCATTTCCGGGCGCCGAAGCGGTACCGTTGTACCACATTCTTGTATTTTAATTGTCCATAGCCGCCGATCACATACAAAGAGGTATCCGCTGCATAAATGAATTTATTGGCATGCCAGTACTCCGTAATAGGTGCATAGCTCAGCACCATATCCCACTGCCGCCGGACAAAGTCAAAGGCTGTAATGATCTTGCGGTCCACGAAAAAGTCATACAATTTGTCATCGATCGTGTCGTAGATGGCCTGATGCCCTAACAACAGTTCCTGGTGGCGGGAGGGGATCCAGTCAACAGGATGCTGTTCATTCCGGAAAGAACAGACAGCCAGCGAGTCGGAACCTGTGACAAACAACCTGTCATGCTTTGCATCATACGCAACGGCCGCATAGTCATTGATCGTAAAGGAACTGACAAGATCCCATTTCTGGTATTTGGGCTTCAGCCAGATGGGGTTCTTTACTTTCGCTGCCCGCTTATTTACTTTGTCATAACCGTTGTCTCCCGCTATTTCATCCAGCGGCCAGGAGTATTTCAGCACGTCATTCTCTGTCAGCTTAATGTCTTTGATCTTCATCGGGGGAATATCCCTTGTCTTGAATTTCGGGAAATCATTGGCCCCCCAGAGAAAGCGGAAACAATTGCCGAGCGGTGGAATAGGACTGGTCCCGATGGTTTTTCCATTTACGCCGAATCGCATCATATGGTTGACGAGATCACATCTTATCGTAAACAGGTGCCACTCTTTAAGCAGCCGGAGACTATCGACGGAAAAACTGATGCCGGAGAAACTTTCCCCGATGATCACTTTAAAAGACCTGGACTGCTGGTTGTAGATCAGATCGATATTCTGGTTGCTGGTAATGATACGGACCACGTAGCCGAAATAAATCTCCCGGCCGGGAATAAAAGAAATGTCAAATCCAAGCTCGAAGTTTTTTGAAAAGCAAAGAGAGTCATCCGGGGAAAGGTCGAGACTGGTTCTTTTTTCCTGGACCACCTCATGACTGGAAAAGGCCAGACCGTAAGTTTGGGCAAGCCCGCTAACCGTTAATAATAAAGCAATTATGGTGAAATGAATATACCTCCACATAAGCCTGGTAAAAATACTATAAATCCGGCAAATGGCAGGGCACGTGTTTCGCCGGGACGCCGGGCGTCTTATCACAATCCAACATCCAATGTTACGCCATAGGTTTCGGGATTGCCTAAATGTACAGCGCCGAAGTCATAGGCATAGGCTATATATTTTTTGTTTGTTAAATTTCTATCCCAGAATAGAATACCGAAATTCCGAGTCCTTATTCCTGCACTCATGTTGAATAGACTGTAAGGAGACTGTTTGATCGTACTGGCCAGATCGAACCAGGTATTTCCCAGGTAACGCCACTCACCCCTTGCCACCAGTTTTATTCGCTGCCGGGAGAGGCGGGAGGAAACACCCCCCAATGAATAGCTATATTGCGCCGCCAGCATGGAGGTCACCTCCGGCGTAAATACCTGGTGTTTGCCCGACAGATCAACGACACTGCCGTTCTGAGAAAGCTTTAAATTGTCAAATAGCGCATGGGTATACCCAAAGCTATAATTTAGCTCCAGCCCCTTAACAGGCGTCGCCGCCAATTCCGCCTCAATCCCCTTACTGGTCAGCTTGCCGGCATTTTTTGTCACCGTAATGGCATCCGGCAGGATCAGCGTAGGTACCTGCGCATTCCGGATCGTCGAATAGAAGGCAGCCAGGTTCAATTGCAGCATATTCCCCAAAAAGCTGCTTTTCAACCCCACTTCAAAGTTATCGCTGTATTCAGGCCTGTAAGCGTATAAGGGGGGCTGGGTAGGATCGGAAGACAGTTGGGTCAGGCCACCGGTCCGGAAGCCGCGGCTATAGACACCATACAACATTTCATGCTGAGATAACGTATAGTTAAGCGCCACCTTGGGAGAGAAAGAATGGAAAGAAGTCGTACCACTGGTATCCGGTGTCGTCACAAAAGAAGGTTGCCCGTCTTGTTGCAGCTCACCCAGGACATTTTCTTTCTGCTGCTCGTAATCATATCTTATCCCGGCAGTAAGCTCCAGCTTCTTTGACAAGGCATACGTAGCCTGGCCATAAAAAGCCAGCCCCTTGTTTTTGCTCTTCGTCGTATTGATTGTGGAAAAATCGATATTGGGCGAACCCAACGCAGCAGCGTCTTTCCCATAATGCGTCGCCTGCTTGCTGGGAATGTCATTATTAAACAAATAGGAGCCTGCCGTCCAGGTGAAGGGAGCCGAAGTATTGGCAGGAGAAGTAAATTTAAATTCCTGCGTCCAGGTTTTCACCTTATTCCAGTCCCCGCCATAATTATTGATGACCGTAACGGCATCCAGCGACGAAAAATCCCCATCGATCGGCTGCGTATAATACCGGTAATTCTGCTGATAAGCCGTTTGAGAGCTGAAATTAAAAGAAGGCCCTTTATAATTCACCGACAAGCTGGCATTTAATGTATTATCGATCATCTCCGTAACAGCATTCTGATCGAGTACAAAAGGGGACGAAAAAGGATCGCTCGCCACTAAAGGGAATGCCCCGTGGTTCCTGTTATTATTATGCTTTACGTTCAACGTAAGCTCCCAGTCTTTTACCGGCAGATATTTCAGGTAATAGTTCCCGGTAAAACTATGTTGCTTGTCATAGGAACTATTCGTGAACTGATTCGTATAATATCCATTACGCCCGTCATATACACCTGCCACTCCCAGAAACAATTTATCGTCCACCAGCGGCGTTCTGAACCCTGCCGTATAACGCTGCTGGCCATAATTGCCAACACTCAGCTCAGCGAAACCACTGGCGGTATTCGTAGGTTGCTTAGTGATGATATTGATAACGCCGCCCATCGCATTCCGTCCATACAGTGTACCCTGGGGACCGCGCAATACTTCCACACGCTCCACATCCAGCAACTGGGAAATATAGGTATCCAGGCTGAACTGATTGACCCCGTCTATATAGGTGGCCACAGCCGGATTATAGGAAGTAGTGGCAATGCCCCGTATACCCGTCGCATTCCTGTTGTCGCCCGGATCCGAAGAAAATAAGCCGGGTACGATCGCCGTAATATCCTTGCTGTTCCACAAACGGTAGTCCTTCACCTGGCGGGAAGTAATAGCTGTAATGCTGATAGGCACCTGTTGCAACAATTCCTGTTTCTTCTGCGCCGTCACCACCACCGCGTCCAATTGTGCATTGGATGCGGCTAATGCAAGGACCAATCGTTCATTCTTATGGTCGGCTATCGTGATGGCCTTATTGACAGTAGCAAAACCGGTAGCGCTAACCACCAGCGTATAGACGCCCGGCCGGATACCTTCGATCCTGAATTGTCCTTTACTGTCTGCGATAGCAGAATAATTGGTATTCAGCATAAGCACCGTGGCGCCTGCAACAGCATCCGACCGGCTGCCAGTAACGGTACCGGACAAACTGCCGCCGGATTGGGCCTTTACCGAATAGAAAATGACCAGTAATAAAAATAGCGATAAGGACTGCCGAAATAGATAAGCCACGACTTGATTATTTATTATTAAACTGCAAAAACGATACGATCAGTTGCCCGTCATCTGCCTTTTCGCCAGGTCTGATGATAAACAATTTATGCAATTTACCGTCTTTCACAGGTTCCAGTGCCGATTTTAATAACACGTTGAAATATTGTTTGGGTTCCGCTATGGCATCCCGCGCATCTCCCTCAAAGGAAAAAGCCCCGATCTTCACCCCATCCGGGCCGTCCAGTCGGAGCTCGAATGTACCCGCACGCACCGGCCCCTTCGCCCAGTTCACCTGTAGAGCCACTTCTTTAATCGTCGACAGGTCGATACTATCGATGCCAATGATCACCTGCTTACCAGTCTTCCGGTCAAAGGACAATTTGCTGTTCCGTAAGGAGAGCGAATAACTGCCTGTCAAAGGCTTAATACCTTTACCGCCTTTATCCGTGTAGGAAGCGCTGATCGTAAGAATGCCTTTCTCTTTTTCAGGCTTGTTCAACGTTGCATTCACAGAGCCGGCAGCCGGCAGGGACTTGATCACTTTATTACCTGCCCCAAGGGTCTGGATCCATCCGATGATCTGCCTGATATCTTCTTCCTTCAGGGAAGGATGGGCCGGCATTGCTACCTCACCCCATTTACCACTGCCGCCTTTGATAATCTTCTGCGTGAGATAACCCGTCATGTTGGGATCCTTCCGGTACCGGATGGCGACATCCTGGAAGGCCGGTCCGATGGATTTTTCCTCTACTTTATGGCAGGTCTTACAATCCAGGGAGAGCATCAGGTTCTTTCCCACCGCCGCCGCATTCAGTGTCTGGTGACCCTGAGGTATAGCAGCTTTATCACTTCCCTCTATGTAATCGGCAGACACATACAGGTCATTCAGGTCTTTCCGTTTGGCGGTATCATCCCTGTCTTCAATAGCAACTTTATAGGCCACCGGTGTTCCGGGGAAGTAAAAGGTTTTATTTCCCTTCAATATTATTTTTATGGTAGGCGCTTCATTGCCCGCATATACATTCACTTTATTGCTGATCGCCGGCCGGCTCTTATCATCCCTCACTTCCACGGAAATATTGTAATCGCCAGGTGTTGTGAAGGTATAGACCAGTTTCGGCCCGGTGGTCTCCCTTTTTATACCTTTGCCCAGGCTCCATATATATCTGAGCTTGTCATTTTCCGGGTCTGTCGCCTCCACTGTCGCCGTAATTTTCAAGGGAAGATCCCCGGAAGTCTTATTAACAGAAAAATCGTTGATTCTGGGGGACCGGTTGCCACCATTATAATCGATGCGGGAGATGCCGGCATCCACATTTTTGCTGAACCAGCCGGTGCCATACTCTAAAATATACAGTTTGCCATCAGGCCCCATTTCCGCGTCGATGGGAGAATTCCATTTGGTATGCTCCATAAAAGGCTCGATCTTCTCCAGGTCTCCGTTGGGTTTCGTAGTCACCACCTTAAACCAGCATCGCGTGAAATCATATATAAAGACTTTTCCATTATAGTATTCCGGCATTTCCGTTTCTTTCGGGTATAGATCAGAATAAAATACCGGGCCTGCCATAGCGCATCTGCCGCCACTGCCCAGCTCAGGGAACTCGGAGGACTCCGCATAAGGATACCAGATAAAGGCCGGTTGTGCAGGAGGCAGATCACGAAGTCCCGTATTGTTCCGCGAATCATTCACCGGATGAGCCGGATCGAAGGCAGGTCCATTTACATCGGTTGCATAATCATGAATATGATAGGCATAGTTATTCCCTACGAAATAAGGCCATCCGAAAAAACCTGCCTTTCTCGCCTGGTTGATCTCATCATATCCCCTGGGACCGCGGCTATCCAGGCTATCCTGGTTGGCATCCGGGCCGACCTCTCCCCAATATAAATAGCCATTCTTTTTATCGACGGAAATGCGATAAGGGTTGCGATCGCCCATTACATAGATCTCAGGCCGCGTCTTTGGCTCGTCTTTAGGGAACAGGTTGCCTTCAGGGATCTCATAACTGCCATCCGGTCTTAGTTTAATACGCAGGATCTTACCCCGGAGATCATTGGTGTTGCCTGCGCCCCTGCGCGAATCATACTGAAGGTGCCCGGGACGGTCATCCAGAGGAGCATACCCGTGATTGGGATAGGGTGTATTCTTTTCGTCAAAAGGGGTGGAATTATCCCCGGTGGAGACAAAAAGATCCTTGTCCGGTCCGAATGCGATAGAGCCGCCGGTATGACAACATATTTCCCTTTGTGAATAGAGCTGTAAGATTATTTTCTCCGATTTACGATCAATGCTGTCATGGGTCAGGGTGAACCGGGACAGGCGATTGACGGAGGTATCCGAAGGACTATAATAGATATAGACAAAATGATTGGTTGTAAAATCAGGATCGGCCTGTATGCCCAGCACACCTTCCTCTGCATTTACGCCGGGAGTGTGCAGCGTTTTGCAGTATACATCGAGGTAAGCTGCCTGTTTTATCTTTTTGGTCGAGCTCTTATACAACAGGATCTGCCCCCGCCGCTGCGCCACCAGGATATCGAGGTTCGGAAGAATGGCCATTTCCGTAGGCTCGTAGAATTCGCCCATCATGACCGGTGTCTTTGTAAACCGGTCCTCTTCGGGGGGATGGGGAGCGGCCGGAATCGTATCCGCTGTCGGGGTGGCCGCCCCTGTGTGTAATTTTACCGGACGTCTGGTATAACCGGTAGTCATAAAAAAAACAATCGCGAAACAACCAATCCATGGAGCCTTTTTCATACGGGAATGCCTTTATTTACTATTGAGCTGCTAAAATAAGTCTTTACTTTACTTCCCGCCTATTGTTTATCCTTTTGTTCTTCCGTTCCCCAGCTTTTATTCGGCTTAGGACCCATCTGCAGCTCCAGGGTGCCCCCCTCCATCAATTGCTCATGAGTGAACCAGGGAGTATTTAAAGGAGACCCATCGAACCGGGCGCTCTGAATATACTTATTCACTTCAGAGCAGTTTTTGGCAATTACCGTAAAATGCTTCCCATTCTCCAACGCGACGGTGGACTTGCTGAATACAGGACTGCCAATAGTATAAACAGGCAGGCCCGGCGTTATAGGATAAAAACCCAGGGAAGTGAACACCACAAAGGCAGACATACCGCCACCATCTTCATCGCCGGGTATACCGAACACATTGTCCTTAAACCAAAGGGACAGGAGCTGGCGCACAGCATTTTGCGCCTTCCACGGCGCCTTGGTATAATTATATAAATAAGGAATATGAAAACTAGGTTCATTCCCCATCGAATACTGGCCTACCAACCCCGTTGCATCCGGGAATTTATACCAGAAATCCTGCTTCGACCTCCCCAGGTCTTCCCGGAATAATTGATCCAGCCTTTCTTCAAATGCAGCTTGGCCACCCATCAACCCGATCAATCCCGGGATATCCTGCTGTACCTGCCATAAATACGTCCAGCCATTATTTTCATCATAATAATCTCTGCCGCCGGGACCGCCATCGAACTTGGGATCGATATCGATCCAGTTGTTCTTATCATCTTTAGGAAGAAAAAATCCCCGCTCCTTATTCCAAAGATTTTTATAATTCGCACCCCTCTTTTCAAACAGCCCTGCATCATCCACCTTTCCCAGATCCTTTGCCAGTTGAGCCAGGGCCCAGTCGTCGAAGCTGGCGCCCAGGGTCACAGCGACCGCCTGTCTTCTTTCAAAAGGATGTACGTCCGAGACCGGCTCTTTCTCGCCGGGATGCAAAGCCGGCATATACCCATGGACATGGTAAAAATCATCCAGCGCCGTCTTCTCCCCATTACGCCAGGGGAGCAGGGTCGCATCGGTCGCATTTTTCCGCATGCCCTGGTAAGCCGCCTCTTTATCAAAATTCCTCAACCCCTTTCGATAGGCATCCAAAAAAATAATGGAGGAATGAAACCCGTTCATACAGGCATAATCGCCGAACAGAACAGGAAAAGTGGGCATCCAGTGGCTTTGCTCATACATGCGTACATAGGACTGCAGCATGTCTTCTTCCTGTGCCGGGTGGAGGATCATACGCAGGGGATGTAAGGCAAGATAAGTGTCCCAGGACCAGTCATCCACATAAAAAGGGCGGGAATCTTTATGTACCTGTCGGTCAAACCCGCTGTAATAGGAGGAATCTTCACTGATATTCACCATCCGTTCATTACACCGGTATAATGCCGTATAAAAAGAGCGTCTCTGCGCATCGGTGCCTCCTTCTACCTGGATCTGCGACATCAGGCTGGCCCAAACGGCCGCTGCATTTTTTTTAACGGCGTCGAAATCCTTACCCTTCATTTCTTCGTCAAAATTCCTTTTTGCCTGTTCCGCACTTACAAAACTGATCGCATACTTCCATTCAACGGCGCCTGTTGCAGAAGGGAACCGGATATAGGCCTTCGTCCGCCGGCCCGCGATGAAAGAACCGTCTTTTACCTGTCCATTCTCCACGATACCGGCAGCGCCTGCAGTATTAAAAACACCATATACATAGATCTTTATCCCTCCCTGCCAGGTCTCCATTCCTTCCAGCTCCGACCCGGAGAGGAAATGCCAGGAAGATCCTTCCTCACTGAACACATCGAATAAAACGGCTTTTTCTGATCCCTCCGGAAAAGTGAACCGGTAACAACCTGTCTTTTTTCCCGGGGTGAACTCCACGGTAATGCCATCCCGGATCAGGTACGTGGAATAATACCAGGGCCGGGTGATCTCCAGGTTATGGTCGTAAGGCATTCTCCCCTTCCAGCTTTCGGGGCTAACGGCTTTTATAGAGGGCCTGACCGAGAAGGCTTCGCCCAACCGGTGTGAAACGGCTGTCAGGGGGAAGCAGGTGATCTGGTCATCCAGGTAGTCTTTCCGTATCGGATACACGCGGACAAGCTGATTAGGAAGATGAACTGTCGGCCGGGTAGGCTCCAGTAACAGCCCGACATTGCCGATGGTAGGGTCAATGTATTCAGTATTGGATCCCGGGGATGGAATGGAATCACCTGCAGTCAACTTTTTCAACGGCGTCAATAACAATAATAGCAGTCCGGCAAAAAAGAGGATACGGCGTTTTTGTAAGCGTAGTTTCATATGAGAACGTATTAATATCCCGGGTTCTGTGTCCACTTGGGGTTGGTGATCATTTCGCTGAAAGGGATCGGCGCAATGTATTGCTGCTGGAGGACGGTAGGATTGCCCGATACACCCGCCGGAATGGAATTTTCAGATGGGTCGCGACCCGCGATCACCTGCGGCAGCAGCTGCAGCCGCACGATGTCGAACCAGCGGATGCCAAACTCCCCGGCAAATTCATATCCTCTTTCTACGACCACGGAGTCGCGAAAGGCTGTATTGCTGAGGCCGGTGACCAGCGGCGGTTCGCCGGCCCTTGAACGCACCAGGTTAATGGCGGCATAGGCGCTGGAAGAAGGATTGCCGGTAGCCATAGCGGCAGCCTCGGCGTAATCCAGCAACACTAAAGGATAGCGAATGATGTCCAGCGCCTTGTTCGTACTGGGATTGATCGCCAGAATGCTGGTAGCCGTTTCACTAACCCCGTCTCCGTTGAGCCCGGCCCTGAATTTCTTGTAATAGGGATGCCGTACACGGGTGGCGGTATCATCCCAATTCACCAGCTTATACGTTTTGTCGGGTTGTATCAGCTTGATCGTCGTATAGAAGGTCGCGTCCGAGCGGGTGCAATTGGGCGCCTTTTTATAGAAATTGATCTCGGGATAATAATCATCCCATCCGCCGGACCCATTCACCGCCGTTTCTTCCAGGGGTACGCAGGAAGAACCGTAGCTGCGCTGGGGAAGATTGCCACTGACGCTGAATTGCAGGGCGAATATGGATTCGGGCGTATTGTTGGTGGAGAATACCTTATCATAAGGAGTGCTGACATTGAACGGACCGTTTGTGATCACTGAATCGGCCTCCGCCGCAGCCTGCGCATAATACTGCGTTTGGCCCAGGGGCCATCCGGCCATAGTGAGATAGACATCTGCCAGCATAGATCTGGCAGCCCAGGAGGTAGCTTTACCGGGCTGCGCAGGCCAGCTCGCCGGCAACATCGCCTTGGCATTTTTCAGGTCGGAGACAATGGACGTATAAATAGCTCCTACCGAATCCCGGGCAGGCCCGGCATTCGGGTCGGTAGGCACCAGGATCAGCGGCATGGCTCCGAAAGTTCTGACGAGCAGATAATAGGCCCATCCCCTCAAAAAGTAGCATTGGCCTGCTACCTGTGTCTTCTCCAGGTCGGAGGCAGCATTGGCTTTCTGGTAATTGGCCAGCAGGTTGTTAGCCTGATAAATACCCCTCCAGACATTGTATACGGCCAGGCTACCATTCTGGCTGGTGCCGCTGAGCCGGTCGAACTCGCGCATGTCCTGCTTGTTCAGGCCCGGGTCCGTCGTCAGGTCATCCGCGCCGAAATAAGTGGTCATCCTGCTGGTGAAACCTAATACTCCGTCGTAGGCATACACTTCATAGACGCCGGCAAGGGCGGCTTCCAGGTCGGCTGTAGTATTGTAATAGGAGCTGGGCACAATCGTTGCCTTGGGATCCTCATTCAGCTTCTGGCAGCCTGTCATCACTAGCAGGCCGAACATGGCAAATGGGATCAAATATTTTTTTATCATTTTATGGATGTTTATAATAAGCAAATGATGTTATCGCTATGGTTATTCTTATCGGTTAAAAACTGGCCCTCAGCCCAAATGTATAGGTGCGGGGATTCGGCACAACACCGGTTTCCAGGCCTTCCGTAACGGCCGGATGGGCGCCGAAATTCGCATTGGTCACCTCGGGGTCATATCCCGGATAGCTCGTAATGGTAAACAGGTTCTGTGCGCTCACATATAGGTCGATACTGTGTATCATGGCCCTATTCACCAGTCCCTGCGGCAGGCGATAGCCGATGGAAAGATTCTTCATCTTGATATAGCTGGCGTCGTATACAAACCGGCTGCTGTTGATGAAATTCTGGCTGCTTTGATCGAAGGTCGGGATATCAGTCTCTTTCGCAGACGTCCAGACATTGAGGATCTGCTTATTGGTAGGATTCCTTGCATCACCCAGTCCGCCAAAAGTATAAGGAATAGTGCCGGAATAGATCTGGTTGCCATGCGTCCCCTGGAGCATTACACTGAGGGTCCAGTTCCCATAGGCGAAGTCGTTGATCCAGCCGAAGGAATATTTAGGCGTACCGTTTCCGATAACCATAAAGTCGGCAGTAGTGAATTTATGGTCCCCGTTAACGTCCACATACCTGGAATCACCCGGCTTCTGGTTGAATGCAGCGGCAGCGCCGAGATCCTTGTTCTTCCAGGTACCCAGGTATTTGTACCCGTAAAAATTACCCAGGGGATTGCCCGTGACGAGAATAGCTTCAGAGTTCTGTGCGGAGCCGATATTACCCTCCACGATGCTGTCCAGTCCACCGAGGCTTAACAGTTTATTCCGGTTGAAAGCAATCGTAAAATTAGTAGTCCACTGGAACTTTCTTGTGGAAACAGGAGTTCCTCCCAGGGCGAACTCGATACCTTTATTTTCCAGGCTGCCAATATTATTCACATAACTGCCGCCGCCATCCCAAATCGGAAGTGGCTTGGCATATAAAAGATTGGTGATCTTTTTATAATAAGCATCCACCGTAAAGGTGATCCTGCCATTCAGGAAGGAGGCATCGATACCGGCATCAGTGGTCGCGTCATTCTCCCACTTGAGCGTTTTAGTCACCGGACTTCCCAGGGGAGTGGCGACAGACAGGGTCTGACCGTCATAGAAATATCCCTGGTTGCCATAAGGGCCATTAGGGCTGGATATCTGTGCAATAGTAGCATAGGCCGGCACTGCCTGGTTACCCGCTACGCCATATCCCGCGCGTACCTTCAGGTTGGAGATCCACGAGGCCTGTGCCATGAACTTTTCCTTGCTGACGATCCAGCCCAACGCTACGGAAGGAAAGGTGGCATATTTATTTTTAGCAGTCAAATGGGAGGAACCATCGGAACGGATGCTGGCCGTCAACAGGTATTTATCCAGGTAAGAATAATTGACCCTGCCCATATAGGATTGTAGGGCGTCGGAAGTATAGCCGGAAGTGATCGCCTGCGCCGCACCCACACCCAGGTTGTAATACCCCTGTCCATAGGTGGACAGGTTGGTGGATTTTGTATTGACATTCGTATTCTCACCGAACGACTGCTCATACAGAGCGGTCAGGGTAATATTATGATCGCCGAATTTTTTATTATAGGTCAGGAAATTACTGTTCTGCCAGGAATGAGACTTCGTCGAATTGGCCCCGGCATAATCCGCGCCTACGGCGCCCTGGGAAGTTTGCGGGCCGTATAAAAGCTGTTCATACGAAGAACCCGTCTGATACGTGTTGTTGGAAGTGAAAGTAAGCCCATCCAGGATACGGTAAGTCAGCACGCCCGTACCGACGACTGTCGTACTGCTCTTATCATCCAGGCCATTGGTCAGTTGGGCCACAGGATTCACCTGGTTGGATCCGTATGCGGATTTCAGGATGAAATTGCCGGCCGCATCGCGTACCGGGGAAGTGGGATCGAACTGGTAAGCCTGGGCTAATGGGTCGGTGATATCTCCTGCGTACCCATTATTGCGGCTATTCGGCATCAGGGTATAAATGTTGAATTGCAATCCCAGCCGATCGTTCACTTTCACGTTCACATTTGCCCGGATAGTGGTTTTCTTATAATAACTATTAACCAGCAGACCCGGCTGATCAAGGTGATTGAAAGAGAAAAGGTACTTCACCGCTTCGGAACCGCCGGATACGCTGAGGGCATAGTTCTGTATCCAGGGCTTGTGGGTCACCGCATCCTGCCAGTTCGTGCCGGGATTGGTCTTAAAAGCAGCCAGCTGCGTGCCTGAAAATGGCTGTGATGAGTTTCCTGCGGCGACTGCCTGGGCATTAGCGGCCGTAGCAAACTCGTAGGCATTCATGAGGTCCAGGTTTTTGGGCATCATTGCCTTACTGAACCAGGGATCGAAGTCGACCCTTGCCTTTCCGGCCTTACCTGACTTCGTGGTAATGAGGACCACGCCGTTGGATCCACGGGATCCATAAATAGCAGTAGCGGAGGCGTCTTTCAGGATCTCCAGGGATTCGATATCATTCACGTTCAGGGCCTCAATAATACTCCCGTTATTACTCCCGCTATTACCCCCGATGAATCCGTCAATGACGTAAAGAGGCTCATTACTCCCGGTAATGGAGTTGGCGCCACGGATGCGGACGCTAAGGCCCTGGCCGGGCTGGCCACTGTTGGACTGAACGACGACACCGGATGTAGTTCCCTGCAACGCCTGCTCAACCCTGACCAACGGGCGTTTGGCAATCTCATCGGCCTTTACCGTCGCCGTTGCCCCGGTGACGTCCCGTTTGCGCTGGGTACCATACCCTACCACGATCACGTCGTTAAGGGCTTGCGCATCCCGCTTCAGGCTGATGCTGAGGCTGCTGCGGTCAGCTTTTATCTGCGCATCCGCATAGCCTACATAGCTAATGACCAGGAGAGGATTAGCTCTGCCGCCAGCATTGATCTGGAAATTTCCCTGCGCGTCTGAAGTGGAGGTGATGGTGGTACTTTTGATGGTGACGGTAGCCCCAACCAGTGGCTTCCCTTCTTCATCTGTCACCTTACCCTTTATCACCTGATCCTGGGCATAGTTTAATAAAAAGCTACAGGCAGAAAATAGCAGTAAGAGAAATTTTTTCATACACAAGCAATTGAATTAGTGAGTTAAATATTATACAAATAAAGCGGGGGAGCATTAACCAGGGGGCTAATAATCGATTAACTGGAAAATTAATTAAGGGTTATTTTCTATCCGGCAGGGCAAAAGCAATGTAGGAGCCTCCGGGCCGTAGGCCCCTGGCCCCCCCGGCTGCTATGACGATGTATTGTCTTCCATCTATCTCATAAGTGATCGGGGTGGCAAAGCCGCCGGCAGGAAGCTGGTATTCCCAGACCTGCCTGCCCGTCAGGTTGTCGAAAGCACGGATCTTCTCGTCCCGGGTGCCCGCGATAAAGACCAGGCCGCCGGCTGTTGCCAAAGGCCCTCCGTAACTTTCCGTGCCCGTCGCCGGTATTCCTTTTTTAGCCAGTTCCGGGTATTCGCCCAGCGGGACCTTCCACAGGTAGTCCCCGGTATTCAGGTCAATGGCATTCAGGGTGCCCCAGGGCGGTTTGATACCGGGATAACCGCTGGAATCTTCCAGCTTCTCCCAGACCTTGCTGATATAGGGCGGAGCGTAGGGGAAGTCCGGTTGCTTTTTTCCTCCCGGAGCACTGGTATCACGGAGATCTCTATGTTCAGCAGCGATCCTGCCCCCGCCATGTCCCCAACTGACCAAAAAGTCGAGGATCGAACTGCGATCCGTTTCGGACAGCAACTGGAAGGCAGGCATCCTGCCCTGGCCCGTCTTTATGATATGAGCGATCTCTTCCTTTTTGAGACGGTTGCCGATACCCAAAAGAGAAGGGATCTCCCCCCCATTTCCTTTCCGGTCCAGTCCATGGCAGGCCGAGCAGTTGGTTACATACAGTCCCTGCCCCCGGGAGAGCGCTGCGATCTCTTTCTGCCGGTCGGCCAGGGAGATCATTCTGAGCAGCCAGGGAGCATTATTGGTGTTCTGATAGAGAATACCATTGCTGTCGATGGCATTGCCGCCCCATTCCGCTCCCCCGCTGTAACCAACCAGCAGCGTGCCTTTAGTGCCCGGCGGCAGGAATTTCTGCCCATAGTCGCTCTGCCTGAAAATTCGTTCCACATAAGCATGCGCTTCCGGTGAGAGATCGGTGATATCGCTGTCGGTGATCACCTGTTTGGAAAATGGAAGGGGCTTCAGCGGGAATTGCTGCACCGGCCAGGGTTGCTCCCCGGGTAATCCCTTTGTCGGAACGGCGCGCTCTTCTATAGGAAAGAGGGAATGGCCATTATCCCTGTCCAATACATATACGTTCCCGTCTTTGGTAACCTGCACCACGACATCTACCGGTTTCCCCTCATGTTGTATAGTGACCAGGTTCGGAGGACAGGGGATATCTCTATCCCACAGATCGTGATGAATGGTCTGATAATACCATTTCATCTTACCCGTGGTGGCATCGAGCGCCAGAATGCAATCCGAAAATAAGTTCATACCGGCACGATCACCGCCATAGAAATCCGAGGAAGGAGATCCCGTACCAAAATAGACCACTCCCCTCTTCTCATCCAGGGCCAGCCCTCCCCAATTATTCGTACCCCCTGCCCATTTATAGGCATCCTTTGGCCAGGTATCATATCCGAAATCTCCTGGCTGGGGGACAGTATGGAAAGTCCACACCAGCTTGCCCGTGACCACATCAAATCCCCGAACATAACCCGGAGCGGCATCCCCCGATTCGGATACCGCAGAGCCGATGATCAATGTATTTTTATAGACGATACCGGGAGAGGTAGCCGTTACATAGAGATCGCTTACGTCATGATTAAGATCCAGGCCCGTATACAGGCTGATCCTTCCATGGGTCCCAAAGCTGGTCACCGGCAGACCGGTAAGCGCATTCACGGCATAGAGGTTAGGGCCTGCCGAATAGAAAAGGCGTTTGTCGTCCCCGTTCTCCCACCAGGCCATGCCCCTGCACTGGTTCAACCGGGGCGATATCCCCTTGAACGGATCGAATTTCCACAGCTCTTTACCGGTAGCGGCCTGTAAGGCAAAAAGCTGGAGCGTGGCGTTGACGCCATAGAGGACCCCGTTGATGACAATGGGCTGGCATTGGATTTCATGCTCCTGCCGGTGCCTGGAACCGCCAGTGTGACCGGTGTCTGCTGAGTTATAGGTCCAGGCCACCTGCAGGTCCCGTACATTGTCAAGATTGATCTGTCTTAACGAAGAATAGCGATTGCCTTCCTTATTTCCGCCATAAGCCGGCCAGTCTGTCGTCTTTCCGTGCGGGCCGGAACAGCTTCCTGAGAATAGGAGAATCGTGGTTAAAAGCGGTAAGCCCGTCTTCATATGCGCCGTTGAATGTTGTACTCAATACGTGGTTGCCGTAGTCCCGGCCTCACCAATTATTTCCGCTATAGAATTCATACCGGAGGGTCCAGGTAAATGTCTCGCCCGGTGGTACCCTGACATGGATAAAAGGTTCGGGGCAGAGGATCCTGTGATTGCCCCAGTACGCTAACCGGGATAGCGGCCTGTCAGCCCTTATCCGCAGGCCCGCTCCCGTTATATGGTTTTTCAGTTTTATATCATAGTCGGCCGCCTGATCGCCATAGCCATGCAGAACGGCATACGCCGATTCCCTGCCGGTGAATTCCCGGAGGATCCTGATCGAATCTCCTTCGATCACAGCCAGGTCATTCAATCCCCGCGCCTCTTCGCCCGTTAGCGGGAAAGGGAATTTCAGGACCAGGCCCGGTCCCGTGGACATACTGTCGATCAGGAAGAAGTTATGATCATAGACATCTGTCTCTATCGTCTTCTTTCCTGTATTCTTCAGACGATGGGCCAGCACCAGCTCCGGCTTGCCCTTTGTCATCGTTATGCTTTTTGTATAGTCATAGGAATACCCCGTATCGTTCAGTTGATGACGGAATTCGATAGCAGCCCGTAATCTTTTCACCTTCCAAACGCCCGGATTGACCACGGAGTAATAGTTGAAAGGAGAATACGCAGATCTGTCCGCTCTAACGAGCACCCCCACCCCGATCTGAACAAAGTGTCCGCCCGGGGCCGCGTCCTTATAGCCCAGGGGACTGAAGGACTCTACGGGCCCTATGATGGCGTCATTGATGGTGGGAGCATATTCGGGGAACCATTGCCCGCAATAACTATGTCCCTGGTATTCCAGGGAGGGCATCACCCCGGACCAATCGAAACGGGTGCCCCGGTAATATCCTTTTTCAGCGTCCGGTAGATACAGCCGCGCATGCAGGATACCGTTACTGATTTCCGCCTGCGGAAATTCAAGGGGCTGCCCGGCATCTGTCGTCTGTCGTCCGGCATCAGCCATTCGTTGTCCGATGCTGGTCGTCCGGCTGGATAATATAATGGCTGCCAGAAAGAATGCCTTCTTCATAATTTTAATTTTCTCATGGCCTTATGATGGTACCATCCCTTTTACGAAGGGTCCATTTGCCGGCCTTATTCGTAATAGGGTATCTGGCAGCCAGTTTCTCGTCGATATCAACCCCCAATCCGGGAGCTTCATTGACATACAGGTAGCCTTTTTTCAGTTCCGGGCTGCCCGGGAAAACTTCCCGAAGCTTATCGGAAAAGAATACGGATTCCTGTATCCCGAAATTCCAGATGGCCAGATCGATATGACAATGAGCCGCATGACCAACCGGGGATACATCCCCCGGACCATGCCAGGCTGTTTTTACATTGAAGAATTCACCTAACCTCGCCACTTTCATAGCCGGAGTAATGCCTCCGATCTGAGACACATGACAGCGTATATAGTCCATATAGTGGTTCGATATAGCTCCCACGAACTCATTGGGATTATTAAACAGCTCTCCCATGGCAAAGGGTACGGTAGTGCTGGCCCGGAGCTGTCGGAACCATTCCATATTTTCAGGGGAGACCGGATCTTCGATAAAATAGGGGTTGAATTCTTCGAGCCTTTTGCACATATTGATCATATCCACGGGCTGCACCCGCTCATGCGTATCGTGCAGGAGATCGATCTCCTCCCCGCACCGCTTGCGAACTTCCCGGAACATTTTCGGAACGGCATGCACATAGGCCACCGGGTCCATAAAATCGTCGGTAGCTTTCCCAAAACCCGCATCCTTAAAATCGGGTTGCTGGGCCAGGTATAAGGAACCATAGCCACCCTGCTGGATCCGGATATAACGGAATCCCTGATCCATATACTTCTGGACATTGTCCGCCACTTCTTCCGGGGTTTTTCCGTCCGCATGCGCATACGCATCGACAGCAAAACGGGCCTTCCCTCCCAGTAACTGGTATACGGGCATATTGGCCCGCTTACCCTTTATATCCCATAAGGCCTCATCCAGGCCGCTCAATGCATTGTTCAGCACCGGTCCATTCCTCCAATAGGAGCTGACAAAGAAGGCCTGCCACATATCTTCTATATTATCCACATCCCTTCCGATGCAGAAATCGCCCATATAACTATTGATAGCCGTCACTACCGCTTCAGCCCGTTGAGTGAAAGTCGCGCAGCCGATCCCATAGAGCCCGGGTTCGGTGGTCTCTACTTTCACCACTACGAGGTTGGCTCCTTCAGGAGCTGTCCCGATGGCTTTTACGCTTTTGATCTTCAGCGGGGGGAGGCCTTTGTTCGACCAGGCCCCCCCGGGAGAAGCGGCTGTCGCAGGAGCCCCCTTTGCCGGAGCGGCCGTCGCAGCACTGCTGCCCAGCATTCCAAGCAGCCCTGCTGCAGATCCCATTCCCAGGAGACGCAGGGCATCCCGTCGGTTATGGCTCATGTTGTTGATCTTGTTATTCATATTGCACAATCGTAAAAAGGTGAAAACTAGTTTTGCTAAGTACGGTCCGGGACATTAACCAGACCGATAATAATCGATTAACAGGGAGAAAATTCTTATAATTTATGAAAAATTACTCCGATTGCCAACCCGCAATAAGTTTCGCGATCGATTCGGGGTCTTCCGGCGCCAGTGGATAATGCCCCCTGCCTTCCTGAAGGATGACACGAACTTTACCGCCCAACTGCTTGTACCGCTGTTGCAGCAACAGAGCATTGTCTTTCAACGCCGGGTCGAGGCTGCCCCCTACCAGCAGGAGCGGTACACCAGCCCTGGCCAAAAGAGCCAGGTTATCCAGCGGAGGCGTTTTCGAAAAAGTACTGCGCAGAACAGGACTCTCTGCATAGATACCCGAGACCTTGCCGGGATTCTCTATGGCCCAGCCAATTACTTCCCCCGCAGCGCCTCCCGCTCCTTCCATAACAGGCCGTTTGGAAAACCCGTTGTCGACAAACAATTGATACGTCGCATTCCAATCTTTCAGGAGCAGGCTATCCGAGTTATAAGATACAGGTCCGGTGACAATATGGTAGCCACGGGACAACAAGGCCAGGTCCGTTACCGCATCCCGGCCGCCAAAACCTGCCCGGTATACCCAGGGCCTCCCTGCAGCTTCTTTTTCCGGCACTACGACCACCACGGCGCCCTGCACTCCTTTAATATTAAAAGCATAGCGGTCATAGCAAGGGGAGAACGAGGCCCCCCGACAAGTAATATAGGCGCTTTCCTCCGGGAAATAACGATACGAGTTCCGGGCGCTGTAATAGTAGGTCTTTGTGAAGGCAGCCCCGGCCCAGGCAGGCGACGCCCGATTGGCGCCCGCCGCAGTCCCATCCGACGCCTGCGGCCGGCAGTTCTTTTCGATCCAATCGGCTATCGGCCCGACATTGCGCAGGCTATGCGGATGATGGGCGTAGCCATCCTTTACCATCAGGGAGATCCTGCCGCCCAGTTGCTGATAGAGCCCCTCTATGAACAAGGTGTTATCGCCGAAGAGGGGGTCGACGCTGCCGCATATATGCAGCAGGGGTACATCATTCTTTGCCAGTCCCCCCAATTTCATCAGGCTCTCCCGGTTCATGCCCGGGTTATCGGCATAGATACAGGCTACTTTGTCAGGGTGGGTGGTGGCCCAGGTATACGCATATTCCCCTCCCCTGCTCATTCCTATGAAAGCAGGTTTTGCAGCAAGCCCGTGCTTGTCTGTGAGAAAGGCATACCAGGCGTCCCATTCCCGGCCCGGCTTAAGATCCGCGCTGGCAGAAGTATAGGCAATGAAACAACCCCGCCGGAGCAGTTCAATTTCCGTCTGCGGCTGATAGTCCCAGTAGCAGCCCCTCCAGGACCAGGGATTACCGGGCGCCGGCTTCTTCGGAACGATCACGATACAGCGCCGTTGCCCCTTTGGCGGTTCTCCTACCCCGAACTTTTCGTTTTCGGGAGCTTTGATCGGCGTAATGGCCAGCGTCGTTTCATCCATCAGGAAGTCGTAGCGGTCAAAGCCTTCATGCCATAAAGTCTTTTCATTTCCAAAAGAAGAAGGGAGGTCCTGTGCTACAAGATGCATTACACCGAAAAAAGGTAGACAACAGGCGATCAGGAGGCATCTTTTCATATAAAAAAATTGCAGGCAATCCGAAGATTACCTGCAAGTAAAGGTCCTGCCATTAATAAAGGCTTAATAATCCATTAACTGGAGGATTAGTGGGTTAAAAAACCTTAATAGCCATCGTTCTGGATCAGAACAGGCTGATTGCGATCTATTTCTGTTTGTGGTATCGGCCAGTATTCATAATTATCTTTATACATCGTTTTTACAGCCGGGGTGGTCGGGTTCTGAACAAACCCGTTTAATTTCTGCGTAGCGATCCCCCATCTTCTCAGATCATAATATCTCAATCCTTCCAGGGCAAGTTCTACCCTTCTTTCATGCCGGATCTTCTGCCGCATGGCATCCTGTGAAAGACCTGCCGGCAAGGCAGGCATATTGACACCCGGCCGGGCGCGGACATCATTCACCTGCTGGTAGACGCTGGCATCAGGACCCACCGCTTCATTTTGCGCTTCGGCATACATTAATTTGATGTCGGCATATCTTAATAATACGTAATCCTGATCATCCAATAAGCCCAATGTCGGGTTGATCACTGCCGGGTCCACACCTTTTTTCGTAGGATAAAATCCTATCACCCATTCAGCCACCCCGGGCGTTCCTACCGTACCGGGATAGGGCCACCCTTGCGCAGGCCCATCACCCGGGAAGAAAAAGGTCATGGTCTTGCGGGGATCGCCGGTCTCATATTCATTGATCATATCCTGTGTTCCCTGACAATCCTTCCATCCGGGCCCGATGAGCAACATCCCGAGGGAATAGGGATGCGGTACGGCTGGTAGCTGGTATTGCACGGAAAAAATGATCTCCGGACTTGATTTCTGATCGGGCTTATAAAAATTCGAAGGGTAATTGGCATTGAGCGAAAATAAATTACCCGAGATGATCGTCTGAGCCATGGCAGCCGCCTCGGCAAACCGTTGTTCAAATAGGTAAAGTCTTATCTGGAACCCTTCTGCCGCCGCCTTAACAACGTGACCCGTGGCATATTTTGTATCCGGCAGATAGGCAATAGCTGAATCAAGATCATTCTCTGCCTGTTTCAATACATCTGCCCGGGGAGATTTTGCCATTTTGCTCTGATAGCTGATCGTAAAAGGGTCGGCGGTAACAATGGGAACATTGCCATATAATTGAGCCAGCCAGAAATAATTAAAGCCCCGTATGAAAAAAGCTTCTCCTTTATATTGGTTCAAGGTATTACCGGAGAGCACTTTGCCGACATTGGCCAGAAAAGAATTGGCGGCGGCAATGGCAATATACCCATTCTGATAATAGAGCTGCTGCCAGGCGCCACTGGTTGGCGTAAAACCCGCGATCAGCGCATTTTGCGATCCGCCCAGACTATGCTGGCTATAGGCATTATCACTAAAACAATCCCACCAGTACGGCGCATTCTGATCTACTCCACCCGAAGAAGCATATAAGGTATTATATAATCCGGTTAATGCGAGATCAGCATCACTGGCTGTCTTCCAGAAAATAGTAGTGGATAATTGGGAGGTTGGGGTGAGATCCAGTTTTTTACAGGATACCAGGCATACCATTCCCGACAGGAACAGTTGCGCTATATATTTAGTAGTTGTTCGCATTGCTTTACTTTTTAAATTAGAATTGAATGGATGCGCCGAAAGTATATGTTCTGTTCTGCGGGTAGTTGGCGAATCCATACCAGGCGTCGGGTTTATTGTTAATATCCAGTCTTTCCGGATCGGTACCCTGTTTCAAAGGCGTGAACAGCGCTGCATTGTCCACCGAGATATAGATCCGGACTGATCTTATGCTCCCTTTAAAGATCCGGGAGGGGACGGTATATCCAACCATTACATTCTTGATCCGCATGAAGCTGGCATCATATAAATGGAAGGTGGACTGAACTCCGGTGATCTTAGGATAGCCATAATAGCCCATGTAGATCTTAGGCATCGTCCTGGAAGGATTGGCAGGCGTCCACCGGTCACGCCAGTCTGTTGTCGGCGGTGCGCCCTGGGCGAAGGGGTCTGTTCCCCATTTATACAAATAGATCTTGTTGCCTTCCGAGCCATACAACTGTATGCTGGCATCAAAACCTTTATAACTGGCCCCCATCGTATAAGAGTATTCGAACTTCGGATATTGGCCAGGCACTACCGTCCGGTCGTTGACATCTACCTTACCATCCCCATTCACATCTTTGTATTTTATATCGCCGGGGGTGGGGACTCCACCCAAGGAAGACTGGTCGGGGGCTTTATTGATCTCGTCCTGGCTCTGAAAAATGCCGTCCTTTACATATAAATAAAAGGAATTGATCGGTTGTCCGTTCTCCATGATCGTCTGACCATCGGGACCTCCATATTCCGGGCTGCCGAAGGACTCCAGCTTATTCCGGTACAGCTGGAAGTTGGCGACCGCATAATAATTAAAATCTTTTCCTACATGATCCTGGTATCTCAGGCTGAACTCAAATCCCTTGTTTCGCACCGCCCCGTTATTAATGGTCGGAGCATTTAATCCCAGCCAGAGAGGCACCTGGGATCCTCTTAAAATATTGAAAGTGTATTTATCAAACCAATCGGCTGAAAAGGTGAGCCGGTTATTCAATGCAGTCATATCGGCGCCAATGTCCAGCACGCGGGTCGTCTCCCAGGTCAGGTTGGGGTCCACGAGGGTATTGGCGGTGAAGCCTGTATTGACATTGCCGGCAAATGCATAACTGTTCTGGGACAAAATAGACTGATAGGGATAGGTGCCTATATTCTGATTGCCCAGTTGTCCCCAGGAGCCCCGGACCTTGAGGTCATTCAGCCAATTGACATCTTTCAGAAAAGCTTCCCTGGAAAGACGCCAGGCGCCGGAAAAGGAATAGAACAGGCCCCATCGGGTATCTTTCGGCAGGCGGGAGGTGCCATCATACCGGACACTGGCCCCTAAAAGATATTTGTCGTCGAAATCATAGTTGACATTGCCATACAGGGATTGGATCGCCCATTCTGAAGAATTACCCCCATTCGTTTGTCCATTGGCAGAACCTGCGTCCAGCTCGGTAAGGTCATTCGTAGGATAACCGGGCCGGAAAGCACTCGTCTGAGAGTAGTTATCCACTTCCTCCTGCGCTCCTCCGAGAATGGAGAGGTTATGCGAGCCGAAGGTTCTTTTATAGTTAAGCTGGCTGTAAATCGTGGTATGGATCTCATCGTTCTCGTTCTGGGTCAGGCCCGGGCTGCCACCATTATAATTGCCGGCAGAGGACAGATCGCTGAAATAATATACGGGCACCACCGGAATCAGGCTTTTGCTTTTGTTGACGTCAAAGCTAAGGCCCGCTCTGTTCTCCCATTTCAGGCCTTTAAGGATATCCACATCCAGGGAAATATTGCCCTGTCCATAATAGTCAGGGTTTTTTGTAGGTCCCAGTTCCGCCGTCAGCACAGGGTTCTTATTGCCCAGTTCGGCGCTATAGGCTTTAAAGATCCATAAGCCATCGGCTGTCCGGGCTGGATATAAAGGAGACTGAGCGAGCGCCGCAATATACAGGTCTGTGCTGTTGTCAAACGGATATACGCGGTTGGCATAGCGCAGTTGGATATTCGTACCCAGGGTCACTCTTTTGTTGACCCTGGAAGTCAGTCCAAAGTCCACGGTGTATTTCTTATAGGTAAATCCCAGCATCGTACCCGGCTGATCCGTGTAGCCAAGCCCCAGGCTATAACTGGTGCCTTCCTTTCCTCCGCTGAGGCTCAGGTAATGATTTTGAACGGTGACGGTCTTGAACATGTCGTCCATCCAGTTATGATTGGGATATTTGACACGGTCCGTGGCATTCTTATACAGGTCGATCTGTGCCTGTGTATAAAGAGGGGCATTGCCTGAATTCGTTTCCGCCTCATTGGAAAGCTCCATATACTCGGCGGAATTGGTGATCAGGTGAGGCAGCCTGTTAGGAGTGGCCAGGCCGGCATTGTAATTATAGGAAAGGGCAAAGACACCGCTCTTTCCCCTTTTAGTTTTGACGACGACGACCCCGTTGGCTCCCCGGGATCCATAGATCGCTGCGGAGGCAGCATCTTTCAGGACGGTGACGGATTCAATATCGTTGGGGTTGATGACGGACAGGTTGCCCGGCAGTCCGTCTATAATGATCAGGGGATTATTCCCCGCGCCGCTGAAGGTCCCTACTCCCCGGATGCGCAATTGAAGGTCTTCATTACCCGGCTCTGCCGAATTCTGGACAACAGATAACCCCGGCAATTGTCCCTGCAGCAAGGAGGTCGGGTCGGTGGCGACCCGTTTGGTCAGCTCCTCCCCGGAGACAGTCACTACGGCACTGGTGAGCTTGCGTCTTTCCTGGGTGGCGTAACCGACGATCACCACATCGGCCAGCCTGGCTACCGCCACTTTTAAGCTGATCCGGATCGTCTCCGCTTTTGCCACTCTTATTTCCCGGGGATCGTATCCGACGGAAGAAACAACCAGGACGGCTCCGGCCTCCGGCACCTGTAAAGTGAAATTTCCGTTGACATCCGTATACGTTCCCGTGCTGGTGCCCTTCAGCTTTATAGAAACCCCGACTAAGGGCTGCCCCGTGCTGTCAGAAACAACGGTACCCCTGACCTCGATAAGAACCGGGGGCGGGGCCGGCTCTTCTGTTTTGTTAACGACAGGCGGCTGTTTCTTTATCACCACAATCTTATCGATCAGCGAATAGGTCAACGGCTGATCATTCAGGCAGATCGCCAGCACCTCTTCAATGGAGGCATTGGCGACCTTTATATTCACATTCTTCGTTTCCTTCAGCAGCTTTTCTTTATAGAAGAATTGATAATCGCTTTGCCTCTCTATCTCCTTAAAAATAGCTTTTAAAGAGACATTGTTCTGTGAAAGAGTGATCTTTTGCGAATACCCTTCCTTGGCGGCAACCTGCAGGCAGGCGGCCAGCAGGAAAATCGTTGTAAGCTTCATAATCAGCAGGGTTTTGACCAAACCCGTCCTTCTGAAAGAAGGGGCTTTGGAAAGCAGTCGTAAATGCATAACTTTGATACGTTTAGGTTAAATAATAAGCAGTAGTTACCCGCTTGTTTGTTTTGCCTGTTTACAGGCAGAAAATAACCTGAATTTCCAGCCAGCAGTGTTGCCGCACTACTGGCTTTTTTTACAGGTTAAGGCATTACAATAATCTTTTTCCCTTCTATCTTAAAGTGTATTTCATATTGTTCAAGAACGTTCAATAATTTTGATAAGGGTACATTCCGGGACACTTTCCCGGTGAACCCGTCATCCGCTATCTCTCCTTTAAATTCCACCTCCACATCATACCACCTTGACACCTGCCTCATGAGCGTGTGTATATCCGTGTTATTAAACCAGAAAAAACCATCTTTCCAGGCGGTCTCCTGGGTGACATCCACATTTTTGGATAGGGTTATCCCTCCTTTCAGGGCAAACCCGGCTTGCTGCCCCGGCGCCAGCATCTGTACCGCAGCGTCCTTTTTTACCGCCACGGCCCCTTCCAGCAAGGTGGTCTTTACGGAGGATTCGTCCGCATAGGCATTCACATTAAAATGAGTACCCAGCACATCTATCTCTCCGCCGGCGACCTGTATTTTAAAAGGCATAGCCGGATTTTTCACTATTTCAAAAAAGGCTTCGCCGGAGACTTCCACCCTCCGTTCCTTTCCTTTAAATACAGTGGGGAATCGAAGGGAAGAGGCGGCATTCAGCCAGACCTTCGAACCATCCGATAAGATGAGCTGGTATTGATTGCCCCTCGCCGTCGCAATGGTGTTGAGCAGGAGGGCTCCATCGCCTGGTACGCCGCCGGTATTCGTGTAGGCAATTTGCCCGTTCAGCTTGATCACCTTGGTATTACCCTGCTGAGCCAGGCCGCCATTGGCCGCACTGTCGAGGGTAATGGTGTGCCCGTCTGCCAGGGTGAGGGTGGCATTATTCCTGCCGGGAGGAAGATCCTGGGCATAGTGGACCGGCTGACCGGAAGCGATCGGCTTTTTTGCTGCCGGGGAGACAGGAAGAAAATATAAAACGACTTTCCCGGCTATCAGCAGGACAAGGGCCGCCACCGCCCATTTTTGCCAGCTTCTTCTTAAAAAGAAAAGGCGCGGTCGGGTGGCTTCCGGCTGAATTTTTTCATGGATCAATGCCAGCAGACGCTCTGCCGCCGGAGGGTTCGGAGGGGCTGCCGCCGCATCAGCCTGAAAATGGGCCTCCATCAGTTGGCGCATTTCTTCCGAATCCTGCCTCTCCAGGTATTCCAGCAGCCAGCGACGGTCTTCTTCCGACCAATGCCCGCTCTCAAATAGGAGCCTTACCCTTTCTTTGTTATTGTTGGAGCTTTCCAAGTCGGTATTTTTTAGGTTAATAGGTGCCGAAGCGGTGCTTTTAGAAATTCGAATCCTTACCTGATAAATACAAACCTAATGTCAAAAGAGGGGGGGAAGGGGGGCTAAAAAAAATGAATTTCCCGGCAGAGGAAGACGACCGGGATAAGAGCGACGGTGGAGGCGGGATGATGGAGAGTATATTCTTTGATGGAGGCGATAGCGCCGGATAAATATTCTTTCACAGTATATTTAGAGATCCGGAGCTCGATAGCTGCTTCTTCATAAGTCTTGCCCTGTAACTTACAAAGCTCAAAAACTCTCCGTCGCTGTGGAGAAAGGCAAGACAGGGCATTCTCCAATACTTTCCACTGCGTCCCGTATTTTATCTCTTCTTCCAGGGAGCTTTCTTCGGGCTCCTGTAATTCCTTATATAAGAGGGATTCCCGCAGCTTCCTGCGTAGTAGGTTGATCGATTTATGATAACAGAGAATAAAGAGCCATCCTGCCAGTGATTTTTCGGGATCGATCGTCGCCCTCTTTTCCCAAAGGGTGATAAAAACTTCCTGGAGCACATCTTCGGCAACAGGCACCTCGCGGATAATCTTCAGGGCATTACAATAGACAGGATGAAAATATTTCCGGTAAATTTCATTGAAAGCCTCTATGTCTCCTGTGATAAGACGTTGGGCTAACTCTTTTTCAGTATGACAAGCAGTGGTGGGCAACACCCCAAATATAGGATATTTTGAATATTCCGATTCCGCAGCCTTGCATAAATCTGGG
>Ga0307511_10000417_pt1 | contig 45399 bp, 34 predicted proteins | sample 13_EM_MG_FD_200266 | JGI IMG/M metagenome (GOLD analysis project Ga0307511, IMG submission 200266) | Populus trichocarpa ectomycorrhiza microbial communities from riparian zone in the Pacific Northwest, United States - 13_EM | ecosystem: Host-associated > Plants > Roots > Unclassified | place... | reverse complement strand
ACGGGGTGCTGGACCAGAATGACTATGTGCCCGCCGGCGATCCTAATCCAAAGGTTACGGGTGGATTTAACAACGTGTTCAGCTATAAGAGTTTCAGCCTGACTGTATTTTGCACCTATACCAGCGGACGGCAAGTCTTTAATGATTACCTGGTCGGCAGGCTCTCGGGCCTGGTGCCTAATAATGACGGTGATCCCAATCTGCTGCACGCCATCGCCAACAATGCATTCCCGGATCTGAGCGGTATCAACTATTGGAAGAAGCCTGGGGATAATGCCCAATATCCTTCCCTGAGCTCCTTCTCAGGCACCCATTATAAATATGCGGCTGTCAGCTCTCAGTGGGTCGAGAATGGCGCCTATCTGCGTGTCAAGACGGTGACACTGGGGTATAACTTCAATCCCAAATTATTACAGCCTCTGCATATAAGCAGGCTGCGGGTTTATGGCATGGTGGATAACCTGCATATTTTCCAGAAAGCTAAGTCATTGCTGCCCGACGCGGAGCAGGTGGATGCTTTCGGTGTATACAATGGGAACGGGTACCCGATCCCGAAAAAATTCACGTTCGGGCTTGACATGAGTCTTTGATCATTCGCATATTTAAAACAATCATAATGAGACCACTCATCATAAAACATTTTTCCGGTATCGCCTTGATCCTGATCCTTCTGAGCGGCGGAGCCTGTAAAAAGGTATTGGATCTGCAGCCGCACAATTCCACTTTTACAGAAGCCTATTTCAAGACCGGGACGGACGCCAATACGGCTATTGCCGGCGCCTACGCCCTGTTACGCAGCATCCTGCTGAACAATGCCTCCTGGCATAGATATGGGGATGTTCCGTCGGCGGAATTCAACATCATCAATGACGCATTTGTCGCATCGATCGAAAAAGGGCAGTTTACCGGGTTGAATGTCGATTCGTACAACTGGAATTGGGCGAACTATTACCAACTGATCCAGCAGGTCAACCTGATCATTAATAAAGTGCCGGGTATCCCGGTCGAAACCTTCACCAACCAGGACGACAAGAAGAGGATTGTCGGCGAGGCATATTTCCTCCGGGCCTATACCTACTTCTATATGTCCAGGATCTGGGGTGGGGTACCTCTCAAGCTGGCGCCAGACCTGGACGTCAGTCAGTCCACCAATATCGCCCGTTCTCCTGTTACCGCGGTCTATACTCAATGCCTGGCCGATTGCCAGACCGCGGAAAGCATGCTGACATTCGGTTATTCGGATCCCAATGAGGCCGTCGTTCGCGCCAACAAGGGAGCCGTGCTGGCCCTGAGATCGCATATCCAGGCCTGGACACATGATTATGCATCCTGCGAAAAGACCGCCGACACGCTGATCCGGCAAGGCGGTTACACCCTGGTCGACTCCGCACATTATAGCCAGATCTTTATCGGCAGATCGACCGAGGGAATCTTCGAGATCAATATCAACACCGGGCAAAATGAAGGTATTGCGACGCTGGGCTATAATGGAAATAGCAACGGGTACCTGCCAACGCTGGCTTATCCCTTTATATGGAATCAGCATAATCTGAACTGGGCGACCAACCCGGGTATGCTGCAAACGCTCTACGGATATCATCCGCCCGATACCGTCGGCGATGTAACTGCCGATGGCGATACGCTGACAGATATCCGTTGGACCAAGGACTTTTACCAGGCAACGTCCGGGGTGGGTCAGACCATTAAATACGCTAACATTACCTATGCCGACGGATCGGCGAAAAATGACCCCCGGCTATCCAATAACCTGAATATCTTCCGGCTCGCCGATATATTCCTCTTACGGGCCGAGGCGCTGAACGCTCTGGGCAGGGATGCGGAAGCTATTACGATGTTGGACACGGTCCGGACCCGGGCCGGCCTGGTCCGGTATAATGACATTGATACGCTCCCCCCACGCCCTGTCTACAGGCGCCCACCATTAGCCACCGCGATCCTGAACGAACGGCTGAAGGAGCTGTGGTTCGAAGGCCATGCTTATTACGACCTGATCCGGACGAATCAGCTGCTGAATTACAATCCCGATTTTTCAACAAATCAATATCTGAATGGCGGCTGGCTCTGGCCGATCGATCCGGGTATGTTCAAAGATGATTTTTTACTGGTTCAAACACCCTACTGGCAGGGAAGACTATAACGTATAAATTTTTTAGTATGAAATTTTTCAAAACAGTTGCAATCATCACGATACTCCTCGTTTCCGTCTGGTCCTGTAAGAAAGATTATACGATCGGGGGGACCCTCTTCAAGGCGCAGGTCAATATGACCACCTACGACTATCTGAAGACCAATCATCTTTTCGACACCCTCGTCATCATGATCGACGCGGCGGGGCTGAAAGATGAATTGAACCAGGCTGGCACCTTTTTCGCCGTCACCAATTACACCATCCGCAACTATGTGGATGCCAGGGCGGCGGTAGCAAAATTGGCCGCCAATGACGAAAATCTCATTTACACCTTCGATTCGCTGGATCTGCCATCGCTCAGGGATTCATTGAGATCTTATATGTTCCATGACCGGATCACCCGGGATAATATCGGCCAGATCGGAAAATTAGCGACGGCGAATGATGGAGAAGTGCGGTTGATCCAATTGCAGCCGACCACGGATTATACAACCTCGGCCGTATTTACCACAAAACCGGAATATATTTACTTTACAAAGATGGTTGCGCTGCCGGGATCTCCGATCCCTACGGACTCTACCGGGATCAGCCAGCTTTTGCCGCAGCAGCTGATACCGGTCCTCTGCCAGACGACGGGCATACTGACGACGACGGGAGTCTTGCACGTACTGAGCAACCAGCACATTTTTGACTTCTATGGGTACCAACAATAAATCTCACCTGTTAATTAATCGATATGAAGACATCTTTTAAAAATATAATTTACACCTTGTTCGCAGTGGCCCTGGTGAATGCCTGTACGAAGGTGCCGAGCGGCTATCTCAGCAGCCAGATCAGATATCCGAACAGTCCGGACAGCGTTCCAATAGGGGTGGTCAAACAATTGAACCCGGTAGATAATGACGGATCGAGCTCACCGGTCGTGTATGAGCTGTTGGATATCCGGAATGCCGTCACGCACCAACATGCGGATTCCCTCTATATGAAACAGGACCGTTACGTTTTTACATCCCAGTTCATTTCTTCCGTCGATACGACCGTCGACCTGCTGAACAGTATTCGTACCAAGGTCAGCGCGCCCTGTTTTGATTTTAATATACATACCGGCGCCTTAACCTTTTATGGTACAACAGCCAATGTTCCGGCGGGGACCTACGAGTACGATGTGAAGGCCACCAACGAATCCGGAAGCAAGATCTTCAAAAACGCGGGGATCTTCATATTGTATCACGGGAGCCCCTACGAGAATGACGGAGCGGCCTGCGCCTGGTTCCAGGACGGGACAACCACCAGTGGTACGATTTCTACACCTACCATGAATATACAGCAGCTCTCCACTTCCGGTGACCGGATTATACTTGAGTTGGTGGATAAGAACGGCACTCCGTTCAATCCGAGCCTCAACGAGTATATTCCCAGAGGCGACCGGAGCAGCTTCCAGACCTTTGCCCGGTTCCATCCCCTCATCGTTACGGACACGGCGTTGATCTGCGACTTCGAATTAACGCCTTTTCCCATTGTCCCCGGCGCCCAGGGGTACACGATTTATTACCGTATACCTTCCAATAAAGCGCTGATCGATCCGGGGATCACCCCCACACCGGCCAGGATCTATAGCACAAACCCCCGGTTCACCTTCCTGCTCTTCCAGGATGGCACGTACCTGGTTAAGATACGGATACCGAATGTTACAAGAGATCCTATATAAACGCCGTTCTTTCCTGAACGAGCTACGCTCGTTCAGGAAAGATCCGTTCCTTATTTATACGTCAGCTCCAGTGATGGATTCACGCCATATCCGGTCCAAAGCTGGTCCACGGTCTTGCCGGTCAATGTGACCCAAAGAGCAGATTGATAGGTCCCTGCCCGCATAGCACGGTCCAGCTTGTCTACCAGGTCCTTGTTATAGTTCTTCTCTACCCACAACAGGAACCTGGCCGTCACCCGGTAGGCGTTCGTATAACTTTGAGCGGGCTTGTAATCGGGAAGGGTCCACCGACCTTTGAGATTGTTGACTCCATACACATACCGGACATAGTCGGCAATGCCTTCCGTCAGCCAGCCCGGATTGTGGCCCAGATGGTAGTCCTGCACGATATGCATCACTTCATGAGTGACCACATCAATATCTTCGGGATGCTTCTTTAACCACGAAGGATTATAACGCGCCACCCCACCACCTGTTTCTGCAACACCTGTATAGGTGGGATCGATAAAGAACACTACCCGTTTCAGGGTCTGCTCATTGAATCGTTCCGCTTCCTGCGGATACACCGTAAAAAAGGCATCGATCATCCGTTGTCGGGTCATGGAGTCAAAGCCCTTTTCGTTATTGATAAATACCAACGTATACTCTCCCCGGGTGATGCTGTCTTTAGTACTGAACGGTTCAGCCGGTCCCTGGCTGGTCCCTTTCAGAGATGCAGATAAAAGGAACCCTGTTAAGAATGTCTTTACCAGTCTTTTTTTCATTAATCGATTTTTTTAAAGGTATTCACTGCCCCGGGGGGATGTTGTCAATAGACTTCAAACAGATTGTTAACGAATATTAAACACATGGTATATTTTTTGATATGACTGAAAACAGGAATAACTTCCCCTTACCAAACGCTCTCCCAACTGCTTAAACTGGCCTATCGTGAAATATTCCATTACTGCATATAAGATCATCGCTATTCTCAGCTTCCTCGTACTATCGTCCGTACAGTTTTTTCTGCTGTACAATACCTATGAATTGAAAAATGAGCATTACTATCTGTCCGAGCTCTACATCATCCGAACGGAATATTATAAGTCCATCAGGAATGACAAAGTGATGCCGGGAGGAGTGCGGATATTCGACCGTTTTATCAGTCTGAATATACCGCCGCTGGAAAAAAAGTATCTTAAGGATCCTCATGAATTTAGTATCCTCAGCCAGAAAGTCTGCGACAGCGCCTTCCGGGAATTGAAAAAAGCCAACAATATAGATAGCTTGCTGAATACCATCATAAAAAGGTACAACCTCAACAGGGACCTCGAGTATGCCATCCTGGTCCAATCTATAGAAGTATCTTTTCAACGCGATAAATTCGTTCCCCTCTACACAAAAAAAGAGCATTACGATCTCATCGATCCCACTCTCCAGACAAAGGATGGTATCCATCTGGGAGGGACCCTGCAGGGAATTCATCCCAGCAACCTGGCAGGAGCCGTCACCGTCAACGCCAGCGCAGACTATAGTTATGGAACGACCTTCGCCCTCCACGTCGATATCCGTAACCGGAAAATGACCATCCTCAAGCTGATGATGCCTACCTTTCTTTTGTCTCTTTTATCCGTTTCAGCGGTGGTCTTGCTATTCTTTATCACGTTCCGGAACTGGCTAAAGCAAAAAAAGCTTTCTGAAATGAAATCTGATTTTATCAATAGCATCACCCACGAATTTCACACTCCTCTGGCAGCCATTATTGTGGCCAATAAGACCATGCAGAATGAGAAAATAATTACCAGTAAGGAGAGCTTAATTCCACTGACCGAAGTAGTGCAAAGACAGGCGGAGAGATTGAAAATCCTCATCAGCCAGGTGCTGGAGATCACTACCATGAATAAGATATCCCTGCAGAAAGAGGAATATTCACTCCATCACCTGCTGGAAGAAATATTACTGGACTACCGGTTAAGGCTGACAGGGACCGGTGTCAGGCTCATGTTGCACAAAGAGGCGGTAAGAGACAAGATTTTGCTGGACAGATTCTGGTTCACGACCATACTTTTAAATATTTTTGACAACGCTATAAAATATAATAACAAGGCGTTCAAAGAGATCATCGTGACGACATTCAATGATAAAAGGGGAACGAACATTTCCATTACGGATAATGGGATAGGAATGACGGCGGATACACAGAAGCATGTATATGAGAAATTTTACAGGAACATGCAAAATCCCAACGGCCCGATTAAGGGTCTGGGGCTCGGCTTATTCTATGTAAAAAAGGCAATAGAAGCGCATAACTGGAAAATTGATATTGAAAGTGTGGAAGAGAAAGGCAGTACTTTTATCATTAGCATTCCTTTTTAAAACCAACTTCTTATGAAAACCAAAATTCTATTAGTGGAAGACGAGATCGATCTGGGGAACGTGGTGAGGCAATTCCTGGAGATATCTGATTTTGAAGTTGACTGGGTCCAGGATGGGAAAATGGCTTTTGAGCAATTAAAAGCACAGCATCAGAAATACCAGATTGCCTTGATAGATGTTTCGATGCCTGAAATGGACGGCTTTGAATTAGCGGAAAAAATAGTGAAATTAGGATTCGACCTGCCTTTCCTCTTTTTAACGGCGCGTAATGAGAGACGCGACCGGCTGCATGGCCTGCAAATAGGGGCGGATGATTATATCAGTAAGCCTTTCGATGTGGACGAGCTGGTGCTGCGGATAAAAAATATTATTAAAAGGAAAGCAGGCGCCGAATTGGTTAATCGTTCTGTGATTACCCTGGGAGACGTGCAATTCTTTAAAGATTCTCTAAAACTGGTTATCGCCGGGGGGAAAGAAATTATACTGACACCCCGGGAGGCGGAATTGCTGGAATATCTTTTCCGTAATGAGAACCGCATCCTCAAGAGAGAGGAGATATTGACCCAGTTGTGGGGAGAAAATGATTACTTTCTCGGCAGAAGCCTGGACGTCTTTATTTCCCGGTTGCGCAAACACCTGAATGTATCCAACTGCATCAGCATTGATAATGTATATGGCGTTGGCTTTGTCTTTAATACCCATTCAGTAAAATGAAACTCCCGACCCAACGATCGGGAGTTTCATTTTAAAAGATCTTTTACTGGGGAGCGATCGGGCTGCTGCCATTCAGATAAGGCCATATGCCTGGAGTCGGTACGCTGACACCTTTCGTGCTGCCACGTACCCCGGCGTCAGCTCCAAAGTAATACATGGGCCATCCTTTATAGGACAACTGGGTCTTTCCGAATACGTTAACCGTACCAAACTGTGTTTTATCCAGGATGGAGGGAATCTTTTTGATCACGGCATTCGTATCGCAAGGCCAGACGGTGTTGTTGCTGAAATCGGACTTAGTAAACGTGTTCTTGTTGGAATGGTCCGGGCTGAATGAGTAAAGCGTCCTGCCGTAAGCATCCGTGATATATTGAGTTACTTCCGTACCGGGCTTCAATGTGTGATCATATTGTACCCCATCCTTTCCTACCAATTGCGTATTGGCGAGCATGACGGTGTAATCCGGCTTGGCTACAAACCATATATTCGCGGCTCCATCTCCTTTTATATCGCCGGCCTTAAGGTCATTCTGGAAATAATATAAGGGCCAGCCTTTATAAGTGGTCTGTTTAGCGCCATCCGTACGGGTAATGCTGCCGAAATCGCTTGCAGCCAAAGCTGTATCCAGTGTTGGGTTCTCCTTATAGAAAACGGGCCAGGCGGTTACACAACCACCGGTGCAGCCTGAGCTGCCATTCGCATCAATAGAAAAGAAGTACAGCGTTCTTCCGGCACTGTCCGTCATAACACTGCCGAATGTAGCATCCTGTTTCACCTGAATATGGACAGTAGGCTTGGCGGGGCCGCTATTATTATCTTTTTTACAAGCCCAGTTGGCGCATACTCCTGCCATGACAGCTATAGCAATAGCTGCTTTACGTTGATTGAATTTCATAAATTGTTAAGTTGGGTGATTTTTTAAGGTCTCTGTAATTTTTAAAAAGAGCTAAGTGATTTCGAAAAAGGTGTCTGAAATGAAAACGCCGAAAGAAAAGGAGCGGTTGGCTGATGAGAAAAAAATAATCCAGGTATCCTGCCCCCTCAAAAATAATTTCCGTGGCACTGTGATTTTTTTGACCTTTCCGCGAATAATAATAGATAGAAGTTATTCCAGACTAATGAATACAACCCCTGATAGGTCCGCATTTTTAAAGTTGATGAATGATAATCAGAGAGTTATCTTTAAAATTTGCAACTTATACTGCAATAACAGCACAGACAGAGAGGACCTGGCCCAGGAAATCGTCTATCAGTTATGGAAATCCGGTAACAGCTTTAATGCCGAATACAAATTTTCTACGTGGATGTATCGTATAGCCCTGAATGTGGCCATCTCTTTTTATCGCAAACGATTAACAAGACCTGTTATAGTGGTTAATGAAAGCCACATAGACATTGCAGATCCAATGGAAGATGGGGAAGAACTGGAAGAAGACATTAGCAACCTGCAAAAATTCATCCTCGGACTGAAAGAACTGGACAGGGCCATCATGCTGTTGTATTTAGAAGAAAAGACGTATAAGGAGATCGCGGAGATCATCGGTATCAGCGAGACCAATACCTCGACGAAGATCAGCCGTATTAAAGACATTCTCAAACAAAAATTTTCCAGCGTAAAAAAATAGCATCATGGAAGACCAGGAATTAAAAGATATCTGGGCCGCCTACGACAAAAAATTAGAAGAGGCAAGAATATTAAACCTCCAGTCATGGGCTCTGAACCTGAAATGTTTTGAAGAACTGCAGACGCAAAAGGCCCGATCGAAACTAAATGGACTGACGAATATTAAGCTTACAACGGTTATAGTGGGCATCGTATATGTTCTATTTTTGGCTATGCTCGTTTATGGTAATGGAGGAAGAAATATCTATTTTACAATTTCAATGGGTATGATCGCCCTGATCACGACGATCGCCATTGTGGTGTATATAAAACACATTATCATCATAAAAAGAATAAGTTACAGTGAGAGCATTACCGATACACAGGAACGGCTGTCGGCTCTTCAGGCCTCGACTATTAATATTTGCCGCATTCTCTGGCTGCAGTTGCCTTTTTGGTGTACCTTTTTCTGGAGCAATAAAATGATTGTAAGCGACCCTGTAAAATTCTGTCTGATTGCCCTTCCTATCACCTTATTCTTTACCTTGCTGGCCATTTGGCTGTACAGGAATATATCCCTGAAGAACAAGGATAGAAAATGGTTTAGGATCATGTTCAGCACCCCCGAATGGACTTCCGTCAGAAAGGCGATGGATTTTATGAATGAAATAGAAACATTTAAACAGGATCTGGTTTTATAAAAACAAAAAATGACAATGGAAAAAAATGAAATAGCCGAAAATCTAAAAAAACTCGGAATTAGTTTCGAAAACATACCCAAGCCAGGTGGCTCCTATGTGGCCGTCAATATCAGGGGGAATATCGCTTATGTCGCCATTCAGTTCCCCATTAAGGAGGGTAAATTTTTCTTCCTCGGACGGCTCGGTAAAGAAGTGACGACGGAGGAAGGTTATGAAGCTGCAAAACTTGCTGCCACGAACGTTGTGGGGCAGATAGGCAAATATGTCGGCTTTGACAGGATCGTCGGATTAAATCACGCCGACATCATATATCAGGCGGACAAAGATTGGGACGAAGGCCCCCGTGTAGCAGATGGAGCCTCCGACCTTTTTCTTAGCGTCCTGGGCGACTTGGGGAAACATACCAGAGCGATCTCCGGTGTTGACAAATTACCCAAAAACCATAGTGTCGCAATAACGACTTCTTTCACGATCAAAGATAAATAAGGGCTATGGCGCCCGCGTGGGGTAACGACCTCCGGCCTATACCTTTTCGAATAATTTATTATACCATTCAACCGACAATTGGAGGTCCTGCTGCGTGAGGTTATGGCCTGCCGGTAAGGAATGATGGGTCACATCGAATCCGGCGTTCTTAAGGGTTGCCACGTAACTCCTGGAATCTGCCGGATCGATGGTGGGATCCATAGCGCCATTACTCATGAACACAGGTATCTGTTTGCTGGTCTTTACGCCGGCGCCTATGATCTTAAACGGCTGCATGGGCCTGTATAAAATGGCCCCGGCCAGGAAGTCTGGATATAACAAGAGGGTACTTCCCGCTATATTCGCTCCGTTGGAATATCCCAGGGCTATGATCTTACCGGCGTCGAACTTCTCTCTGACGGCCAGCTCCTTAATAAAGGCTACCATTTCATTTGTCCGGAATACCAGGTCCTGCTCATCGAAGATACCCATGCCCAGGCGTCGGAAAAAGCGGGGCATTCCCCCTTCTGAGACATTTCCGCGCAGACTGAGGATATTCAGGTCGTCCCCGAATTCCCGGGCAATGGGTAAGAGATCGTTCTCATCCCCGCCGGTGCCGTGCAACAACAAAAGGGTATTTGCTGTTGCATCGCCGGAGGCTTTATAAATATATTTTAATGGTTGATAGTTCATAATAATAAAATTTTAATCGGACTCAATTTCAGCTATTGTCCACCGATGTCGTCCATTTCAACGACGTGAAACTTAGTCCAGCGGCACAAGAAGGGCCTCGATTTTTTTGCGTTGGGGTTCATACTGAGCCGGCAACTTTAAATGCGTTCCTAATTCTTGCAAAGGTTCATCTACGGTAAATCCGGGGTTTTCCGTAGCTATTTCGAAGAGTACCCCGCCGGGCTCCCTGAAATACAGGGAATGAAAATAATTGCGGTCTATCTGGGGCGTAATGTGGTGGCCTGCCTTTACGATCTGTTCACGGAATGCCATTTGGGTAGCATCGTCTTTCACCCGGAAAGCGATATGGTGCACCGTACCTCCTGCCCCTATACCCCCGTTTTCGTTAGGGAGTTCCACCAGGTCAATAATATTGGCAGTATCGATGGCATCGGTGGCATAGCGATAGCGGTTCCCCTCCTGCCCGATCAGCTTATAACCAAAAATATCGGTCAGTACGGCCGCAGTTGGCTTTATACTGTTGAGTGTCAGGGTTGTATTATAAAAGCCTCTGGTGGCTACATCCGCCTTCACTTCAGTAGTTTCATAGGGCTGCCTGGTATCCGCCGCCGGGGGGATCACCAACTCCAGCTTCAGATTGTCAGGATCCAGAAAAGTGAGGTATTGCTCTCCAAATCGCCGGGCCGGCTTATTATAGATCACATTGTGCTTTTCAAAGCGTTGGATCCAGAAATCAAAACTGCCTTCCGGAACAGCATAGCCTATTTCTGTCGCCATACCGGCTCCACGCCTGCCTTGTCTTACCGAATTTCCCCAGGGGAAAAAAGTGAGAATAGTTCCGGCGCTGCCTTGTTCGTCGCCAAAGTAGAAATGATAGGTATGCGGGTCATCGAAGTTCACCGTCCGTTTTATAAAACGCAGACCCAGGACCTTCGTGTAGAAATCGAAATTGCGTTTGGCATCGCCGGCTATAGCCGTAATATGATGGATGCCGAGTATTTTATTTTCCATAATTAGTAATTTGATAGAGCAAAATTGAGCTATTCCGCACGCCCGGGCATTGAACCAGGACAAGAAATCGCCACCCGGATGGCTCCCCAAAACGAGAAACTACTTCCTTACCAGTTTTGTTCTCACTTTACTAAGGAATTCCGGGGAGAAACCCAGATACGATGCGATATAATGCTGAGCCACCCGCTGTGGGATAGTGGGATAGCGTTCCAGGAAATCCAGGTATTTTTCTACCGCCGTAGTGGCAATCGTCTGGAACAGGCGCTCCTGCAGCCTGGAGAGGTTCCGCTGCACCATCAGACGAAACATTCTTTCAAAGCAGGGGGCTTCTTTCAGGAGGGTCTCCTTACTGGCCGGTGTAAGCATCAGTATTTCACAATCCTCCAGCGTTTCAATGAACATCCGGCTGGGCTTCTGCTCGTGAAAACTGGCTATATCACTCACCCACCAATCTTCAATGGCGAACTGTAAGGTGACTTCGGTACCGGTCTCTTTTATATAATAGGTGCGGATGCACCCGGCATTGATATAGGCTTCAAACCGGCAAACTTCCCCTTCCTGCAACAGAAATGTCTTTTTAGGAACCCTTTTATACTGCAGAAGCGTGTTGAAAAGGCCGATTTCCTCCTTTGTAAAAGAGATATACCGGGCGGCATAATTGTCTATAGCTTCAAACATACTTAAAGGTAGCCCTTTTGAGGATTTTACCATTTAAAGCATATGTAGAGGTGATGTAGTGGCTCAAAAATAGCATTTGACTAAACTTTATTGGATAATTGCATAAAAAAGGCCATGCTTATACATAGTAAGATCAGGGTAATCGGACGGCAGGTAGCAGTGCTCGGATTCCTGTGTTTTTGTCTCTCCTCCGTTAGCGGACAAGATCGGGCTTCCAAATTCAACGTGATCGCCTTTTACACTGGAAGGGAGGATCTGGCCCATATCAGCTACGTGCATGAGGCCAATAAATGGTTTCCGGAAATGGCGGCTAAGTATAATTTCACCTATGATTCGACCAATAACTGGAGCAACATGAATGCGGCATTTCTTTCTCATTACCAGGTCGTTCTTTTTTTAGATACCCGGCCGGATTCCCTTGACCAGCGGGAGGCTTTCCAAAAATACATGGAGAACGGAGGCGCCTGGATGGGATTTCATTTTGCCGCATTCGCGCTGACTCCTTCTGCCGTTCCCCAGAACTGGGATTGGTATCATGAGCAATTCCTCGGATCGGGCTCCTATAAGAGCAATACCTGGAAGCCTACTTCAGCCGTGCTGCGGGTGGAAGACGGGCACCACCCGGTGACCAGGCATATGCCAAAGACATTTAAATCCGCCCCCAATGAATGGTACAGGTGGGAGAATGACTTGCGTACCAATCCTGATATAGATATACTCCTGGCCATTGACTCGGCCAGCTTTCCGCTGGGCACCGGCCCCAAGCTCTATGAGATCTGGCATAGCGGTTATTATCCGGTGGTCTGGACGAACAAAAGGTATAAAATGATCTATATGAACATGGGTCATAATGATATGGACTATGAGAATAAGACCAACCGGACCTTGTCCTATACTTTTGGGAACGAGACTGAAAGCAAGTTGATCCTCGAAAGCCTCTTATGGCTGGGTAATGGGAAGCCTCCGGCTGCGTCCGCCAAAAAATAAGGATCGGCTCTTTCCCGGGAGGAACGTCTGTTTATTTCGTCTTATCTTCGCCTGGTATTTAGACCCAACTCCTTTCTAACCATGACAAAATACCTCGTTTTCATGGTGTATGGCCGCAAGGACGTATTCCATGAATGTAAGTTCGCGCTCTTGCGTCTGTTAGCCGTTTATGAAAAAAGCGAGGCTGCTGCGCCGGAAATTATCCTCTATACGGATAAGCCTGGTGAGTTTGCCATATTCCAGGACCGCTTGAAATTGCATATCCGGGAAATTACCATGCCACAGATAAAAAAATGGAGAGGCGCTATTGATTTCATCTTCAGGCCCAAGATAGAAATGCTCCTGGATTGCGTTGAACAGTATACTGGAAAGTTACTCTATGCCGATTGCGACACCTATTGTCTGCAGCCATTGGACGGCTTATATGATTTACTGTCAGACACCAGCGTGATCCTCCACAAATGCGAAGGCCCTATTGGACGCCCCGCCAACCTTCACATAAAAAAATGGAGAGCCTTTTTGCGCCGGCAACCGAAGACGGGGCTTGGTTCTGCATTAGAAATGAATATGTGGAATGCCGGGACGATAGGTTTCACCCCCGTCTGTGCCCCTCTTTTACAGGATGTGCTGAATACAACGGATGAAGTACACGGGAAATTCCCCAAGCATACGGCTGAACAATTCGCCTTTTGCTATACCTTCCAGAAGAATAAGCTGCATATCGATGCCGCCGAGCCTTTTCTTTTCCATTACTGGAACCTGAAGGAATTCCGGGTGGTATTGCAACACTTCTTTCAGAAATATGAAGGAGCGTCCCTCTCCATTCTCATGGAGAATAGCGCCCGGATATTACCGGAGAACATTGTCCCCGATAAAGTGGCGTATGGAAAAATCCCTTCCTTGAACAGAAGGATCAAAAGGTGGCTGAAAAAAGACTGGAAGATCGATCCTTATCTGCGTCTCCTTGATTGATCTTCCTCCTTCTTTCTGCTGACAAACAAAGCATAAATGAAAAAAAATTGCTGTACAGGCAGAACTCTTGTTATAATTGCGCTCCTCTTCTGCGGAAGGAATCTCCCGGCCCAATCTCCGGTCATCTATATCAACCAGGTAGGCTTCGACAGCGGTGGTCCTAAAATAGCCATCATACAGACGGATACTCTTCTGGGAGGGAAAGTCCCGTTCATGCTTATCAACACCCTATCCGGCGACACCGTCTATGCAGGCATGACCGGTCATCCGCAGCAAATAGCTGAATGGGCGCCGGATAAAGGATTTTACCGGGCAGATTTCTCTTCCGTTGCTAAACCCGGGAAATACAAACTGCGTGCTTATATAAAAGGCCGGCAATATACTTCGGATGAATTTCAGATCGGGGAGAATGAGCCTGCCCGGCAAATGGTCTCCGCCATCATACATTATTACAACAAACAAAGAGCGAATACCCCCGTAGAGCTGGCCGCGGACGAGAAAATGCGGCTCTTCGGCAGCGATCAGACAATAGACCTGCGCGGCGGATGGTGTGATGCCTCTGGTGATGTGAGCAAATATTTTTCGCACCTTGCCTATGCTAATTTCTTGTCTCCCCAGCAAATACCCCTGGTCACCTGGTCCATGGCCAGCGTGGACGAGTCGATCTCCGGCCTCCTGGACAAATGGGGACTTCGGGATTCCCTGGAGAACGAGGCCCTCTGGGGAGCTGATTACCTGATGCGGGCGCTGTCCAACGAAGATTATTTTTATATGATCGTTTTCAGTTACTTCAATAAAGATCCCGGAGCCAGAAGGGTAGTAGGTCTGCATGCCAATAGCGTTACCACCAATGAATATCAATGTGCTTTCCGGGAAGGGGGTGGTATGGCCATTGCCGCACTGGCCCGTATCGCACAATGGAAAAAGAATGGGGCCTACACTTCTCAGCAATACCTGGACGGAGCCAAACGGGCATTTGCTCATTTGGTGATCAATAATACCCGCTATGATGATGACGGAAAGGAAAATATCATTGATGATTACTGCGCCCTGATGGCGGCAACAGAATTATGGATAGCAACGGATAGTACATTTTATCGGGACCAGGCGCGCAAAAGAGCCGCATCCCTCGCGGACCGGATGACAGCAGACGGTTATTTCCGGGCTGGTGATAGCCGCCGGCCTTTCTGGCATGCTTCCGATGCAGGACTGCCGGTAGTGGCGCTTGCCCGTTACCTGAAGAAAGAAAAGGAGGGCTCTCTGCGGGAGCATATGCTGGATATAATAAAGAAAAACCTGGATTATAATCTCAGGGTCACCGGAAAAGTAAGCAACCCCTTTGGCTATGCCCGGCAGACTTTTCTTTATAAAGACTCTCTGAAAGAAGGCTTCTTCATACCACATGATAATGAAACGGGCTGGTGGTGGCAGGGAGAGAATGCCCGTCTGGCTTCGCTGGCCACCGCCGCCCTTGTCGGAGGCAGGCTGGTTTATCCGGCCGAAGGCGCCGCCCCGAGCGGTCCGGCCGGGGGGCCATCCAACGGCCCATCCAGCGGCAAGCGTGACTGGGGAGTGTCAACCCCGCTTGCCCTCTTTGCCTCGCAGCAGTTGTCCTGGATATTGGGATGCAATCCCTACTCGATGTGTTTTATGTACCAGTTTGGCCGGAACAATGTTCCCTATATGCACTCGAACTTCGGGCATGGATCGGAAAAAGGCGGCATATCCAATGGTATTACAGGCGGGGATGGTAAAGGAGATGGAAGCGGAATAGACTTTAAGATGAGCGCCGGAGGGAATGAATGGCGTTGGACCGAACAATGGATACCGCATGCTGCCTGGTTCCTGCAGGCGCTGGCGGCTATAGCGGAAGAATGATAGCCCGGCCCTGCAGATAGACTTTATGCGGGGGGCATACCGTTTTTTCACCCTGGTGGTGCTGTTTTTTCACCCGTCAGTTGCCCTTTCTTTTGCATAGCTTCTTTTTTTTTGCAACTTTTAATATCATTGTGCGATAAAATATTTCGATATCCTTAAACTAAAAACCATGATTCAAAAGCAGCTCCTGCTTTCCGTTACCTTCGCAGCACTGTCTGCGTCCGCTTTCTCCCAAAAAATAGAAGTAAAAAAAGACGTAATCTATTCCGATGACGTGGCTATTGCTGCCATACCGCACAAAAAGCGGCAATTTTCGGTGGTTAGCCCGAAAGGGGATTCATTATTCACGATAACTTTAGTTAAAACCCCCATATACTATTATGAATATGACTTCCAGGGTATCAATAAAACGGTGAAATCGGTGGATTTTTATACGCCGGGCAGCAGTAAGTCCGACAGCTTTATGACCCGTTACCAGGAAGACAAAGGACTATATCCCGTTATCAAAAGCGAAACCAACTATATCGCTAAAAAGATCATGGAGGCCGGGCTCATAAAGAATGGCGCCCTGGATGCAGAGGCTGTAGAACAATTTTCCAAAAGGAACCCGAATGAGATCGTTGATAAGCAATTAGCGGCGAAGGCCGGGGAGGCTGCGGCTAGTAAGGAAGAGGAGAAGAAAGAAGCTGCTACCCTGGCTGCCGTAGCTCCATCCGTAGACGATCAGGGAGTCATTAAATCGGGGGCCAATGTCGTTATCGGGCGTATTACCTTAAAGGATGTGGGACGAGGGGAGATGGACGTCAGTGTTTACAACCAGGCAGGACAGTTAGTCGCCTCGGGCGCTACCACTTCGGTTGGCAATAATTTTTCAACAGGCAGCGATCAAAAGCAACATAAAATTCCCACACTGAGTTATGCCGATTTTAGTTCCGGCAAGGATTTTATGAGAACGCAGGACGGCTTTCTGCTGGTAGCGAAATATTTTGTAAAAAAGAGCTATTTAAAATAGAGAATAATTCCTTTCCCAAAAGGGGAAAATCGGCTGGATTTTAGTAGAAAAAGGTAAAAAAAAGATAAAAAAAATACGGAACCCGCTAATGTCAACGTTATCAGGAGGGGTGTTCCTGTAAAAAACACCTGACTAGTTTAAAAAATCCTAACTACTCTAAAATCAGAAAACTATGAATTGGTACCTCGAAGTTCTAAAAAAGTATGCCGTATTCAGTGGCAGAGCAAGACGGAGTGAATATTGGTATTTCTTCTTATTTAATATCCTCATTGCTATTGCCCTGGTTTTTCTCGGGGCGCTCATCCACAATACAATTTTAAATACTCTTTATAGTCTTGTCGTGTTGATCCCCGGCATTGCCGTTGGCGTCCGAAGAATGCATGATGTGGGTAAGAGCGGATGGTATCTGCTGATACCTATTTATAGCCTGGTCCTGGCCTGTACGGATGGAAACATCGGTACGAATGAATACGGGCAGGATCCCAAACGCCCTGAGTTTGACGAATTCCTGGAAGAGCCCGTCAACGAAAATATGAACTAACCAGCAATAGCGCCAATAGGTGAAAGCTATTGGCGCTATTGCTCTTATTTGCGCTACCTTTGCCTTTTTTAACGCAAGTAGCATGACTTTTAGTGACTTAAATTTGAACAAACCGCTGCTGAACGCCTTAAATGACTTAGGCTATCAGGTTCCTACCTCCATTCAGCAGAAGGTATTTTCCGTAATAATGTCCGGGCGTGACGTATGCGGAATAGCCCAGACGGGTACCGGCAAAACCTTTGCTTATTTGCTGCCCTGCCTCCGGCAACTGACTTTCTCGAAGAGCAGAACTCCCCAGCTTTTGATCATTGTGCCCACCCGGGAGCTGGTAGTACAGGTCGTACAATCGGTGAAAGAACTGACCCCCTATATGACCCTTCAGACAGTAGGAGTATATGGTGGCGTCAATACCAATACGCAAAGGGCCGAGGTGGAAAAAGGTCTGGACATACTGGTCGCTACCCCCGGCAGGTTATACGACCTGGTGCTCAGCGGCTCCCTGCGGTTGAATGCGATTAAAAAACTAGTAATAGACGAGGTGGACGAAATGCTGAATCTGGGATTTCGTACGCAGTTAAGGAATATTTTGGACCTGCTGCCTGCTAAAAGACAGAACCTCTTATTTTCAGCCACTATTACCGAAGAAGTGGAGATGCTCATGGATACTTATTTTAATAATCCGGAGAGGATCGAGGCAGCACCAACGGGGACTCCGGTCGAAAATATCGATCAAAGAGCCTATGAAGTGCCGAACTTCCACACCAAAGTCAATCTCCTGGAACTCCTTCTGAGCCAGGATGCCGAAATGACCAAAGTATTGATCTTTGTAGCGACCAAACAACTGGCAGATCAATTGTATGAACAATTAGCCGAAAAATTTCCGGGCAGGACAGGCGTTATTCATTCCAATAAAGATCAGAACTATCGCTTTAACACCGTTAATAAATTCAAGAGCGGGGAATATCATTTTGTTATCGCCACCGATATTATAGCCCGGGGACTGGACGTCGCAGAAGTGTCACATGTGATTAATTTCGACACCCCCGAAGTGCCGGAGAACTATATCCACCGGATAGGAAGGACGGGAAGGGCGGATCAGAAAGGGATCGCTATCAGCTTTATTACAGAAAAAGAAAAAGAGTATCAGGCAAAAATAGAGAGCCTGATGAACTACAAAATACCAATGGTTCCTTTGCCGGAAGACCTGGAGATCTCAGACGTTCTGACCGAAGACGAGAAGCCGAAGCCTTACGTGAAAGCGATCCCGCTCGATATACCCAAACCGGAATTTGCCGGCGGGGCCTTTCATGAGAAACTGGAGAAGAACAAAAAGGTTAATTTTATTGTGCGACATACCGACCGGATGATGAAGAAATACGGCAAGCCGATAACAAGAGGCGCCAAAAAGAAAAAGAAGTGATCGCCTGCTATCGGCCCGGTGACTTGAATTATTTATTTCAATTTATTCTTCCGCAAAGAATACTTATAAAAATCTTCCACCTTCGTTCTCGCCCAGGGGGTCTTCCGCAAAAATTTCAAACTGGATTGAATAGACGGATCGATGGTAAAACATTTGATCCGGATCTGCGCTCCCAATTGCTCCCATCCATAACTCTCCACCAGGTGAGTCACGATCTTTTCGAGAGTGAGCCCGTGCAATGGATCATTCGATGGCCCTTGTAACTGCATATTTTCCTGTTTTGAGCAACAAATATAGACAACCTGGCCTAGATTTGCAGGATGCAGCTCCAACACCCCCAACTGATAGACCTGTTAAAAAAAGCCTATTCAGCAGAAAAAGCCGCCGCATTCGCCTACCAGGGGCATGCCGCTTCCGTAAAAAGTCCCATCGAAAAAGCAGCCATCAGGCAAATAGAGCTGGACGAGTGGAATCACCGGAAAGAGGTGCTGCAGTTAATGAAGCAATATGATATCCGGCCCTCAAAATATTATGAATGCAGATTTCATATCGTGGGAAAGATCATCTCCTGTAGCTGTTATGTGATCGGCTGGTTCATGCCTTTTTATTTTGCCGGCAGATTGGAGAGCGGTAATGTCTGTGAATATTTTCGCATGAAACAATACTTTAATACCCTGGGTATAAAAGATCACGACCAGCTGCTGTATGACATGGGCATGAAGGAAAAAGAGCATGAGGTCTATTTCCTGGCAGGGATAAAGACGAACAAGCTCCTGCCGCTTTTTGAAAAATTATTTTCCTGGGGTGATAGACAAAGCTTTAATAATATTGACCTCGATAAAAAATATCCCGTAGAGGAATCCGGCGACTATTGTAAAAAGTAGTCACGAATACATTCCCGTCCGCGGGGTAAGTTGTAAGGGCAACTTATCCTGCATTTATTCCGTCCTCAAACTTTTTGCGGGATTCGTCAGCGCTGCCCGGATAGCCTGGGAACTTACTGTGGCCAGGGCTATTAACCCGGTAAGCAGCCCCGCCAGCAGGAAGATCCACCAACTGATATGAATATGGTAGGAGAAGCCTTGCAGCCAGGTATACATAGCCCAGCCTGCCAGCGGTGAGGCAATGACAAAGGAAATGAAGACCAGCTTCAGAAAATCCTTGGACAACAGCGTTACCAGACCCGATACCGATGCTCCCAGCACTTTCCGCACGCCGATCTCCTTAATGCGGCTTTCAGCCATATAGGCGGCCAGCGCGAATAAGCCGAGACAGGAAATGAAAATGGTCAGACCGGCGAAAGCAGCCGCCAGTATCCCTAGATGCTGCGTATCCTGGAATTGTACTCCCTGAGCATTGATTACCATCTTACAATCAAAAAGATAATCCGGATTGTATTTTTTAAAGATCCCGCCAATCTTTTTCAGGTTGGCTTCTTCCCCATTTTTATCGTTCAATCGAAAACTCAGGGTGCCGAATCCCCCCGGGAGTCCCTGTATGATAACCGGCTGAAGAGGTTCATAAGGAGATCCGGGAATAAAATCTTTTACCACGCCCACGATCCGCCAGCTTCCATCGCGGTTCTTTATGGTTTGTCCAACGGGGTCATGTAAGCCCATCATCTTGACGGCGCTGGCATTCAGGACGACAGCCGTCGAGTCGCCGGGATAGTTGTCGGTATTAATATCTCTGCCGGCTATCCGGGTTAACCCCATTGTCTGAATAAAACCATTGTCCGAATGAAACTTGGCAATCACATAATGGGTTTTCGGGTCTTTTCCTATCCATTCATAGCTATCGTCATTGGTCCAGATATCCGTTATCGGCGAATTGGTCCGGGTAATGCTGGTGACCGCCCCGCTATTGATCAGTTCCTCTTTGATAAGCGGATAATGCTGAGCGATATCCCCCTTGATATATACAAAAGCCAGGTGATCCTTATTATAACCAAGATCCCGCTCCTGGCTATATCCGATCTGCCTGTATATGATCACTGTGGAGATGATCAGGACAATGGCAAACGTAAACTGGAAGACTACGAGCACTTTGCGGGGAGTGACCAGTGCATTGCCTGCCTTGCCGATTCCCTTCAGGACATTGATGGGCCTGAAAGCCGATAAATAAAAAGCCGGATAACTTCCCGCAACAATACCAGTCAGCAGGATAAAGCCGATGGCAGCCACCCAGAACTGTAAATGCATATATGGGTTCTCCATCTCCTGTCCCGTTAACCAATTAAATCCCCGCAGTCCTGGTTGAAGGATCAGCAGGGCAAGAATGCCTGCTAAAAAGGAGATCAATATCGATTCCCCCATGAACTGCCGGATCAGCGAAAATTTTCCTGCTCCGATCACTTTGCGGATGCCCACCTCTCTCGCCCGTTTCTGGCTGCGTGCCGTACTCAGGTTCATATAATTGATGCAGGCGATCAGCAGGATAAAACCGGCGATGATCCCGAACAGCCGCACGATATCAATGCGCCCGCCAGCTATTTTTCCATTTTCAAAACGTGAGTAAAGCCACCATTTTCGCATCGGATGCACGAAGATCTCATTTTGTATTCCATCCGAATGGGATTGGATGATCGTACGGAATGCATCATTAGCGGCTTTTTCAGAGATCCCCGGCCTGAGAAGAACATAGGTCCGTATGTAGTTAGCTGCCCAGCTCGGCGTTTCCCAGCGGACCTCCTTCATATAACTCCAGGGGATCAGGTATTCTAAACTGCTGAACTGCGTGTTGACCGGCAGATCCTTTAGCACCCCCGTTACCGTGAAATGGGCATTGCTGTCCACCCGGATCATTTTGCCCAGCGCCCGGGTATTTCCAAAGAGCTGGGCTGCCATTCTCTCCGTGAGCACGATGGAATGGGGAGAACGTAATGCTGTGTTCGGATCTCCCTGCAGCAGGGGGAAGCTGAAGAGCTTAAAAAAACTGGAATCTGTAATATAGCCTTGTGTTTGCAGATGATGGTCCCCCAGGGTAAAAGCACCTACCCAGTTGAGCCGGACCACCTCTTCCACGGGTGGATAATCCGTTTTCAGGACGGGGGCTATTACCATGGGCGTACTACCCCCGCATTCCGTCCTTCCGTCCAATACCGTACGATTATACAACTGATAGATACGATCTTTATTTTTGTGGAACTGGTCGTAGCTCAGCTCCAGATTTACCCACAATAAAATAATGATCGCACTGGCCATTCCGATCGCCAGCCCGGAAATATTGATCAGGGAAAAACTTTTGTTGCGGAGCAGGTTCCGGGAAATCAATCTCCATCTTTCGGCTACGGTCTTTCGTTTTGCAACAACATGATGAGCAAAATAATTAGCCTCCTTTGTTGCCTCCCGGAGCGCCATTCTCTGGTGGTGGCGGGTAAAGGCATTTTCACTTTCCCCGGCGTCCTTCTGTTCGGCAGGTTTCAGGAGCTCAGAAAGGATCTGCGTAGTATAGGTCGTGTCGGGATATTTTTGCAGTAACTTTTGCAGCTCCAGCAATTCTTCTGCGGTTGCTTCACCGGTTAGTTGCTTAGCAATCAAAATCCATAAGCGGTCCTGATCTTTCATATGCGATCGTATTACTTTTTATGCCCGCATGCATTAATAGCCGTAAAATTGACAATTATTAAAAAATCGCTACCTTGTATGTCAATTCGCTGGCAGACTAACCCATCGTAAAAAACAACTAATGATGCAGCTTCCAAAATTAACGATTCTTCGCTTGCTATCCGGCAGTATCCTGCTGACCGGCAATATCCTTCTGACCGGCGCCACTTTGCTATCCACCAGCGTCTTGCAGGCGCAGCAAAAGGATTATCCGATCAGCCCCGTATCTTTCCGGCAGGTGCAACTGACAGATTCCTTCTGGTCCCCAAGGATAGAGCGTAATCGTACGGCTACCATCCCTGCCTCCTTCACCCGCTGCGAGAGCACGGGCCGGGTCAGTAATTTTGTAATGGCCGCCCAGGAAATGGCTTCAGAAAAAATGGCTGTTCAGGGAAAGGCTGCTTCCCCCAAGGGTAAATTCTGTACAAAATTTCCTTTCGACGATACCGATATTTATAAGACTATTGAAGGCGCAGCCTATTCCCTGGCTGTACATCCTGATCCCGCCCTGCAGGCTTACGTGGATGCACTGATCGACACGGTGGCTCACGCCCAGGAACCGGATGGCTATCTGTATACTGCCCGTACGATTGATTCGCTGCACCCGCATCCCTGGTCAGGGCCCGACCGCTGGGTAAAAGAACATGAGCTCAGTCATGAACTGTATAATTCAGGGCATATGTTCGAAGCCGCCAGCGCCCACTATCTGGCTACCGGCCAGCGTAACTTTCTGGACATTGCTCTCCGTAATGCCGACCTCCTGGTACGCACCTTCGGGCCCGGCAAACGGGAAGTGGCTCCCGGGCATGAAATTGTGGAAATGGGCCTGGTCCGCCTCTACCGCATCACCGGGAAAAAAGAATACCTCGAGCTGGCAAAATTCTTTATAGACGCTAGAGGCAAACGCAAATATGACCCTCTCAACGACGATGAATGGAAGAATGGCCGGTACTGGCAGGACGAAAAGCCGGTAACGGGACAGGACGAAGCCGAAGGGCATGCTGTTCGCGCCATGTACCTGTATTCCGGGATGGCGGACGTAGCCGCCCTCACAGGCGACAGCCGGTATATCGATGCGATCGACCGGATCTGGAACAATATGGTGAGCAAAAAGATCTATGTTCAAGGGGGTATTGGAGCCGTGCCTGATGGCGAACGCTTTGGTAATGATTACGAACTGCCCAACCGGACGGCTTACAATGAGACTTGTGCCGCCATCGGCAATGTCTTCTGGAACCAGCGCATGTTCCTCCTGCACGGCGATGCGAAATACATCGATCTGCTGGAAAAGGTTCTGTACAATGGGTTGCTTTCGGGCGTAGGGCTCGATGGAAAAACTTTTTTCTATACCAATGCTATGCAGGTCACCGGCGATTTTACCCATAAGGCGCTGGAACCGGAACGTTCCGGCTGGTTCGAATGTTCCTGCTGTCCTACGAATATGCTTCGCCTCCTGCCTTCTCTTCCCGGATATATATATGCTCAAAAAGGACAGGACCTGTTCGTCAATCTGTTCATTAGCAGCACGTCCCAATTGCAGGTAAATGGTCAGCCGGTGCAGGTCGTCCAGCAGAACAATTATCCCTGGAACGGGCTGCTGTCTTTTAACATCCTCCCCGTTTCTCCCCTTACATTCACATTGAAACTAAGGGTGCCGGGCTGGATTCAGGGCCAGGCTATTCCCTCCTCCCTTTATTCTTTTGAAACCCCTTCTTCGGGGTCTGCTTCCCCCGCCCGGAACGCCGGCTCCCCCGCTCTGCCGGGATCCGGGTCCTTCAAACCAGCCATCCTCATCAACGGCAAACCAGTGTCCTACAAAATAGAGAACGGATATGCCGTGTTGAACCGCACCTGGCGCAAAGGCGACCATGTCACGATGGACCTGCCCATGCCGGTTGAAAAAGTAATAGCGGACTCCCGGCTCATCGACGATGCCGGTAAGGTAGCCATACAACGGGGACCCTTAGTGTATTGCGCCGAATGGAAGGACAATGGCGGAAAAATAAGCGACCTGCTCCTACCGGCAAATAGTCAATGGACACCGCAGTCACGACCGGACCTGCTGGAAGGGGTGACGGTACTTACCGGGCAGGGATTACGCCAGACCGGCACGGCAACCTCTGGCACTGCAGCCTCCGGTACTGCGACCTCCACGCCTGTGACCCTGATACCCTACTATGCCTGGGCTAACCGCGGCAAAGGCGAAATGACGGTGTGGCTTCCGGCTGCGGCCTTGTGATTGTATCATAACCGTACACATACTGTAACACCCGCGGACAGTCCTATCGTAAATAGAAAACCAAAAGTCTGATAATCAGTATCTTGATTCCTCGTATGCCTTTTGCCCGTATAAAACAAAAGGGCTCGATCATGATAAAAAACTACATAAAGACCGCCTTCAGAAGCCTCCTGAAGAACAAAGGCTTTACCGCTATAAATGTTTTAGGGCTCGCGCTGGGGCTGGCTACCTGCCTGCTCATCGTTTTTTATGTCTTTGACGAACTAAGCTATGACCGGTATAATACAAAAGCTGGTCGCATTTACCGTTTAGATAATGCTATAAAGTTTGGAGGCAACTCCAATTTATATGCGGTATCGGCTGCACCGGCGGCGGCGGCATTAAAAAAGGATTTCCCAGAAGTCGAACAAGTCGCCCGGCTGAGGGACCGGGGTGGATTCCGGGTTAAGAAAGGCAATCAGACCATCCAGGAAGATAGGATGATCTACGCTGACTCCACCATTTTTGCCATTTTCACGCTGCCCATGATCCAGGGGGATCCAGCCAGTGCTTTAAAAGAACCGCATTCCGTGGTGATCACCGAACGGACAGCAAAAAAATACTTTTCCAATACCAATGTGGTGGGAAAGACATTGACCTTTAATGACACCTTGCTTTATAAAATTACCGGGGTCATTAAAGATATACCGAAACAATCTCATTTTAATTTTGACTTTTTTATATCGATGTCCACCCTGGCCGAAAGCAGGGAAGATACCTGGTTTAATAATAACTTCAATACCTATGTATTGCTTAGGCCCGGGGCCAGTTATAAAAAGCTGGAGTCTGAAATGCCTGAATTTATACGACGGAATTCCGGGGACCAGTTGCAAAGCATCCTTCATTTGACTTATGACGAACTTGAACAAAGCGGGAGTTATTTCAGGTTTAGTTTCATTCCCCTTGAAAAGATCCACCTCGAATCCAATGCTGTGGCCGAACTGGGCGCCAATGGAAATATCCAATATGTTTATATATTTTCAGCCATAGCGATTTTTATATTATTGATAGCCTGTGTTAATTTCATGAACCTCTCTACGGCCCGCTCGTCCAATCGCGCCCGTGAAGTGGGTGTAAGGAAAGTATTAGGCTCACCAAGAAAATACCTGATCGCCCAGTTCCTGACAGAATCCATCATGGTGACCCTGGTAGGAGCGATCATAGCGGTCTTTGCGGCCTGGGTGCTGCTGCCCTTGTTTAATCAAATGTCCGGAAAAGAATTGACCGTTACGCCACGGATCATAGGCTGGTTATTACCCATGTTGGTGCTGTTTATTATTATCGTCGGCTGCCTTGCCGGCTCCTATCCCGCCTTATTCCTTTCCGCTTTTCAGCCCATCGACGTATTGAAAGGCAAGCTGTCCCGGGGATTTAAAGGAAGTCGTCTGCGTAGTTCCCTGGTAGTGTTTCAATTTTCCATCTCCATTTTTTTAATAATAGGTACGTTGGTTATTTATAACCAGCTTAAATATATCCAGAGCAAGGATATCGGGTACCATCGTGATCATGTCCTGGTCGTACGGGATACGTGGACACTTGGGAAGAGTGCAAAGACCTTTAAGCAGGAAATTAAGCAATTACCGGGTGTCGATAAGGTCACCCTTACCGGGGCCTTGCCTACATTTGATTATGGTAACAGCACGACCTTTTTCAAAGAAAGGGGCCTTGATCTGAAAGGGGCCTTCCATGCACAGTTATGGCCGGTGGATGAAGACTACCTCCCTACGCTGGGAATAGAAATAGTGACGGGAAGAAATTTTTCGAAGCAGATGCCTACAGATAGTACGGGATTGATCATAAACGAAGCTGCTGCAAGAATGCTGAACTTTCCCGATCCCTTGAACCATACCCTTTATTATCCGCTGGACGGGATGGCTAAAAACGTAGGAGTCTATCATGTTATCGGAGTGATGAAAAACTTTAATTTTCGTTCGCTCCGGGATAACGTTACACCGATGGTGTTTATGCTGGATGAAGACAGGGGCGCCCTGAGCATACGTGTTGATGCTACCGCCAATGTCCCTTTCCTGCTGGCGCAGGTTAAGGATAAATGGAAAGCCTTGTCGCCCAACCAGCAGATTAACTATTCTTTCATGGAGGAAGACTTTGAAGCCCTTTACCGATCGGAGCAACGGATGGGCAGGATATTTATCTCCTTTACTTCACTGGCTATCATCATTGCCTGCCTGGGCCTCTTTGGCCTCGCAGCCTATGCTGCTGAACAGCGTACCAAAGAAATAGGTATCAGAAAGGTGTTGGGAGCCAGCATGTCGGCTATTGTAGGCATGCTGTCAAAAGACTTTATCCGGCTGGTGCTCATTGCCATCGTTATTGCCTCGCCATTAGCGTGGCTGGCTATGCAGAAATGGTTGCAGGGATTTGCATACCGGCAGGACATTCAATGGTGGGTCCTGGCATTCGCCGGTCTGGCTGCTGTTATAATCGCATTTCTCACGATCAGCTTTCAATCCATAAAAGCAGCTTTAACCAATCCGGTCAGGAGTCTGAAGAGTGAGTGATTGCCACATTATATTTTTATCGTATATTTAGTGTGGATTAAACTAATTCCTTGAGATCAACTGCTTTGATATTATTGTTCAGCATGGGATCTGTGTCTCTGCCGGCGCAATATTTCTTTACAGGAGAGGTGAAAGATGCACATGGAGATGGATTGCAGAATGGATCTATCAGCGTTCTATCTACCGGCTCATCGTACAGGCCGGGTGTCCATGGCGAATTTGGAATAATATCAAGGAAGCTGAATGATACGGTGACATTATCATTTGATGGGTATATTCCATATACTGCGGCTGTCAGTGCCACTGAATTCTTACAGGTCACCTTGAAAAGTCTTCCATTCCCCGAAGTTCTGAAAAAGCATTCTCTAAAGTCTGTCTTTAAAGATAATAAACCTCACGGCACACCTGCGGAAGGCAGCCATGAAACACCTTCAGAAGATAGCCATGAAACCTACAACAACCTTGTTGAAAACCCTTTTGTCGGTCAATCGGCATCAGTGACCTTTCCGTGTACTGTTAACCGGGGGTCGTACAATATCATAAGAAAGTTCCTGGATATGGGATACACGCCGCCTCGCGACGCGGTACAGATTGAGGGAATATTGAATTATTTTAACTTTTATTACGAATGCCCGGATGAAGGAGATCTATTTCATTGTTCATCGCACCTTATGCCTTGTCCATGGAACGGCTTGCATAAATTATTATGTCTGAACATTTGTGCCCGTAAAGTAGATATACAAAAGGCGCCTCCCGGTAATCTGGTTTTTTTAATCGATGCGTCAGGATCTATGGACCTGCCTGATAAATTGCCTATGATTAAATCCGCGATCCGCTTATTGATAAAGAATCTCCGGGATATTGATACTGTTTCTGTAATTGAATTCGGCGGGAAGCTGCGTGTTCTTCTGCAAGGCGTACCGGGGTCGGTAAAGGGCAAAATTGTGGAGGCAATAGAAGGACTGGAGCCTGATGGACCTACACCTGGCGAGGAAGGTATGAAACTGGCTTACGAGGTTGCCCACAGACAATTCATACCGGGGGGGAACAATAGAATTATATTGATCACGGATGGTGATATTAGTGAGGACCCATCCGGTAAAAGAAAAATAGAAGATTTTATCGGGCAGCAAAGCCTGGATGGCATCAGCCTCCATTGCATCGGAGTGGGCATGGGGGATTATAAGAATTCGGAATTACCGGGGCTGGCAATAAAAGGCCATGGTGAATTTGCTCATGCGGCTGATGAGGAGGACGCAGAAAGCCTCCTGATAAGCCAACTCGCGAAAACTTCGTTTTGTGTTGCAGACAGCGTATTCATAACAACCGGTTTTAATCCGGCCCTGGTAAAAGAATATCGTTTAATTGGATTTGATAACAAGAGAAGCTTATTGGAGGACACTGGATTATCCAGGTTGGAAGGTAGTAAGATCGGCTCCGGCCATTCATTACTCGCTCTTTTCGAACTGGTGCCTGCCGAAAATTCCATCTGTACAGATACCATTGCCGAAGTAAAGATCAATTATAGTTTGCCCGGGCAAAATACGGGTAAAATGATAAGCTATAGCTGCCCGAACAATCCGATTCCTTTTGAAAAGGCGGAAAACAACCTGAAAAAAACTGTTTGCCTCGCCCTGTTCGGAATGAAATTACAGGAGTCAGGTTATGTTTCGCAAATATCCTGGATAGATATAGAAAAAATGAGCAGAAAGATTTTTTCCGGAAATAGTTGTGTCGACAAAGAGTACGTGGAATTGGTTGTCAAAGCCAAAAAAGTATATAAGCAATCAGGCGGACCCAAGTGAAGCATAAAGACTAAATTTACCCTAAACCTGGCTACTATGCGCCTGATCGCTACCCTCCTGCTGGAGACCAATGCCGATACTTCCATTCCCTGCATCCTGATGCTTCACCCGCAAACCGGTGAGGGGCAGATCATTGAAGGGAATGAATGGCGAACATCTGTGCCCTGTCCGCTGAGGGAATATGCGGATGCCTATGGCAACCGGTGCCTGCGGACGATCATCCCGGCAGGGCCCTTCTGGTTGGAAAGCAGGATCACTGCAGCCTGCACGGATGAAATAGACGTGGATCCATCAGCAGGACTCACTCCGATGGAAGAGATCCCGGATAATGTATTACAATTTCTGTTGCCGAGCCGGTATTGTGAAGCGGACCGGTTGGGGGCTGCGGCATGGGCAATCGTCAAAGACGCAGCGCCCGGTTATGCACAGGTGGAAATGATCCGGCAATGGATCCATGACAACTTCGAGTATGCCTATGGCACGACGGACAGTTCCACCTCAGCCGTAGATGTCATCGCTTCCGGAAAAGGGGTCTGCCGCGATTATGCCCATGCGGGCATTGCCTTATGCCGCAGCCTGGACATTCCCGCAAGGATGGTCGTTGGGTATCTGTATGACCTGGATCCGATGGACCTCCACGCGTGGTTCCAGGCTTATGTAGGTGGAGGCTGGTTCACTTTCGATGCGACACAGAAGGTACCCCGGGGCAACCGGATCGTGATCGCTTATGGAAAAGATGCAGCCGATGTGGCAATCGCCACTTATTTTACCAATATAATGCCGACACAGCTGAGAGTGACCGTGGAGGCCTCGACATGATACCACCCGCAACCGGGTAAGGTAGTACCCGGCTGGGTGAAATCATACAGCAGGGATACGTCATCTCCTCCCGAAGTAACTTTTTTTACGGCATTATTTTTTTACCCATTTTCAGCTTCAGACCTTATTTTCGTCCATAATAGCAAACCCATTGCCTATGCTTCCGCCGTCAACAATTTTTCGTCAGGGATCGATCTTTTCCCTTGCCTTATTCCTATTGTCCTTTGTCCTTCTGCAACCATCCGCTTTCCCGCAGGATAGGACAGATAAGAAACTGGAAAGCAGGTTACGGGCTCTTACAGATACTTTTCATGGCGTGGCGGGCATTTATGTCCTGAATCTGAAGACTGGCAGGGCGGCCGCCATTAATGCAGATACCATTTTTCCTACAGCCAGCATCGTTAAGATCCCCATCCTCGTGGGCATCTTCGACAAGATGGAGCAGGGCGCCTTCCAGTATCATGATCCGCTGCTCTACCGCGACACCATGGCCAGAAAAGGCTCCGGCCTCATGCAGTTCTTCAAAGACAGCACACCCACAGACGTAAAAACCGCCATCACCCTCATGATCACCCATAGTGACAATGCCGCCGCCGTCTGGTGCGAAAGACTGGCAGGCGGAGGAACCGCTATCAACACCTGGCTCGAAGCCCACGGATTTCATTCGACCCGGGTCAACGCCAGGACACCGGGGAGGGAAGAGAACCGAAAGGTCTATGGCTGGGGCCAGACCACACCCGCTGAAATGGCCCGCCTCCTGACCATGATCCGCAGAGAGGAAGTCGTCAGCCCGCAGGCCAGCCAGACCATGTACCGCATCATGACCCATGTCTTCTGGGATGAATATGCCCTCTCTCAAGTCCCCCCCTATGTCCAGACCGCATCCAAACAAGGCATGGTAGATGACTCCCGCTCAGAAGTCGTGATGGTCAACGCCCCTCATGGAGATTATGTTTTTTATATCGCCACCAAAAACAACAAGGATCAGCGCTGGGTAACCGACAACGAAGCCTGGCAGCTCGCCCGCAAAGCTTCCCACTTATTATGGGAATATTTTGAGCCCCATTCAAAATGGAAACCGTAACTTTAGTGGTCTGATACCAACCATTCCTACCTTCTATCCTGTGTTCATTCTATACCAAAACATCAAGGAACTATATAGCCCGTGCCGGCAGAACCATTACATAGTGAGGAACATGAGAAGGAATTGATTCAGGGACTTCTGTCTGGCGGAGAGAAGGCCTTCACTGCCATCTATGAACTCTACGCCCCCTCTCTGATCAATTATGCCGCCGCCCGCCTCGCCTCCCTCGAAGAAGCCCGCGACATCATCCACGACCTCTTTGTACATCTCTGGGAAGAAAGAGATACTATCGGCATCACCCGCTCACTCCGGGGGTTTCTCTTTGCCGCCGTACGCTACCGCATCATCGACCACATCCGCCGCAACAGCACCCGCAGAGAATATGCCGACCGCCTCCTGACCCTCCAAAAAGAAATAGAGGGGGACAATCAGGAGCTTGTCGAAGCAAAAGATCTCGACCGCACCCTTGAAAAAGCCATCAGCGAACTGCCTCCACGCGTCCGCGAGATCTATCGCCTCAGCCGCCAGCAACACCGCTCCATAACTGAGATAGCCGAAGAACTTCACCTCTCCACCCAGACCGTTAAAAATCAGCTCACCACAGCCCTCAGCCTCCTGCGATCCTTCCTGCAGAAATTGCCGGCCTTCTGGTGGTTATAGACCAGACGATTACCCTTCCGTTATTTTTTTTATAAAAGCATAGTACTACTTTCTTTTTCATCCGGCTTCTATATAACAGACATTGCCAATGAACCATTCAGACATGCAAAATTTATTGGACCGTTACTTATCGGGGGCCTGCTCCGTCGAAGAACAATTGATCGTAGAGAAATGGCTCGAACGGCAGCATCAGGCCAACAACGAATGGTCGCAGATGGATGCGTCCGCCAAAGCAGCCTGGATGGCCAACCTGCACCAGGATCTGCAGCAGACTATTAACGGCGGAGCTTCTACCCTGCCCCTTTACCGGAGGCTTTCTTTCCGCCTGACTGTTGCAGCGGCGATCATACTGCTGGCAGGCACCGGCGCCTGGTGGTTCCTGCATAGGCCCTCTGACCGGCCCGCAGTGGCTGCCACCACCAGCCCGGCCAACGACGTTCAGCCCGGTGGCAACAAGGCCATCCTGACCCTCGCGAACGGATCGACGATCATCCTGGACAGCGTTGCCAACGGTTCACTGGCACAACAAGGCAGAACTGCCGTCTTAAAGACCGCCAACGGACAGCTCGCCTATGCCCCGGAAGGGACAAAGACGACCGATGTGTTATACAATATGCTTGCCACTCCTAAGGGAGGTCAATATCAGCTCGTACTGCCCGATGGCAGCAAGGTCTGGCTCAATGCGGCCTCTTCCATCCGTTACCCCACTGCCTTCGTTGGCGGGGAAAGAAGGGTGACCATCACCGGCGAAGCCTATTTCGAAATAAAAGAAAATGCCGCCATGCCCTTTGTTGTGGCCGCCAATAATAAAGGAGAGATCAAAGTGCTGGGCACGCAGTTTAATGTGAACGCCTATGATGACGAACCCGTCGCGAAGACCACCCTGCTGGAAGGCTCTGTCCTAGTGGAAAAAAACGCAGAGAAGGTATTGCTCCGACCGGGACAACAGGCGCAGCTCACAAAAGCCGGCAGCCTCAGCATTATAAAGGATGCTGACATAGAAGAGACCGTTGCCTGGAAAAACGGGAAGTTCTCCTGCAGGAACATGGCGCTTGAAGACATCATGCGCCAGGTAGCCCGCTGGTATAACGTGGAAGTCGTTTATGAAGACAGGATCACCGAACACTATACCGTCAGTGTAGATAGGAGCCTGCCTGTATCCAGTTTATTCACCTCCCTCGAACAGAGCGAAGGCGTACACTTTAAAATAGAAGGGAAAAAAGTCACTGTAGTAAAATGATCGCTAAAATGATATAAACCAGACTATAAAAATTTGGGGCTGACCGGAAAGAAAGCCGGAAGTGTAGCGAGCACTCCCGGCCGGTAATTTGGGTCCGCCAATTGGAACAATCGATCTCAGACTGCTTATTGTTTAACCCAAACGCTGCAAAGTTATGTTTTTAATGACTCTTTGTAACCGCCTTTTATTGCCCGCCGGAAAAAGAAGGTTACCGCTAACCAAAACGCTGTTGATCATGAAACTAACAGCCATTCTGCTATTCCTGGCCTGCCTGCACGCAGGCGCCAGAGGTTATTCCCAACAGATCACCTTGTCTTTGAAAAATGCCCCGCTCGAACAGGTCTTTAAAGAGATCCAACGCCAGTCGGGGTATAACTTCGTGTACAACAACCGCATCATCCAGAACGCGAAGAATATCGACATCGCCGTCAAAGCCGCCACTGTAGAAGATGTCCTGGTTCTCTGTTTTAAGAATCAGCCGCTGACCTGGTCCATCATCGACAACAAGACCATCGTAGTTAAACCGGCAGCACACCAGCCTGCACTGGAAGACAGCCCCCCTCCGCCCATGGAGATACATGGCCACGTCACCGACAGCAAAGGCGCACCGCTGACAGGAGTGAGTATCTTCAACAAAAAGACAAGAAAAGGAACCAATACCGACGGACAGGGAAACTTCACTATCCATGCATCCGTAGACGATATTCTCAGTTTCTCCATTGTCGGTTATAAGAATATCGACCATAAGATCACCTCTGCCGGTGGTAGCTTCTCCATTGTAATGGAAATTGCGGTCACCGGCCTGAACGAAATGGTAGTTATAGGATATGGAACGACCCGTAGAAGAGACCTGACCGGTTCCGTCGCCAGCGTCAGCACCGAAGAGATCAAAGACGTCCCTTTTACGAGCGTTGACCAGGCGCTCACCGGCAAAGCCGCCGGCGTACAGGTCGTACAAGCCGATGGCTCCCCGGGTGGCATGGCCAGGATCCGCATCCGTGGTGGCGCCTCCTTACTCGGCACCAACGATCCCCTGTATATCATCGACGGCGTGCCCGTCACCATCCAGAACAGATACGTACAGAACGCCGCAGAGATCATGAACCCCGTAGAAGGCTTCGCCGCCGACCCGCAGAACAACAGTGTCTCCGGCTCCTTCGAAAGAGGCCTCAATAGTCTGGGCGGACTCAATATCAACGACATAGAATCCATCGACATTCTCAAAGACGCCTCCGCCACCGCCATCTATGGATCCAAAGGCGCCAATGGTGTGGTGATCATTACTACCAAAAAAGGCAAGACCAATCAGAAGCCCGTACTCGAAGCCAACTACTACGCCGGCACCACCACGCCGCTGAAAGAGAAAGTGCTGAACGCTGCCCAGTTTAAATCCGTCCTTACCGAAGCCGCCACCAATCTAAAGGCCGAATACGCCAGGACCGGGCGCAACTTTACCAACCCCGATGCCCTGAAGATCCTCAACAACGATCCCTCCGTCTTTGGCGACGCCAACACCGACTGGCTCAACCTGATCCTCCGCAATGGATTCAGCCAGAATGCAGACATCGCTGTAAGAGGCGGCGGCACAGGATCCCGTTATTATACCTCTCTTGCCTATACAAAACAGAACGGTGTCCTCATCGGCTCCGATTTTTCCCGTATCTCCGGCAAGATCAGCCTCGACAACGAGATCACCTCGCGTCTGAAAGTGGTCACCAACCTCGACTATGGCTTCGTAACCAATAATATCACCAACGGGATCTATGGACAGGCCATGTATGCCAACCCTACGCTGAGCCCCTATAATACAGACGGCACTTATCGTTTTATAGGAACCCAATACGGCACCTCCCAGAACCCGCTCGCAGTGGCCTCCGGCATCAACCGCGCCAGGACCGTTACCCTGCTCGGCTCCCTGGCCATGGAATACGACATTCTGAAAGAACTGAAATTCCGGACCGTCGTCTCCGTGAATTATAACAACTATGGTCAGCTCAACTATGTTCCCAGTTATGTACAGATAGGCATCCCTACGACCTATGGCTCCGGGCCTGCGAGTTCCAACGGAGGAACCGGCTCCCAGTCGACCAGCACCTCTACCGACGCCTTCTTCGAGAACACCCTCACCTGGGATAAAGAGTTCAGCCCCAACAGCCGCCTGAACGTCCTGGCCGGTACCTCCTGGGAGAAATATAAGTCCAGCTTTTTCTCGGCCGCCGGCTCAGGTTACCCGGATGATGATTTCCTGAACAACCTCAGCGCAGCAGCCGTCCCTGTTGCCGTGCAGGGCAGTGACCCCAACAGCCAGAACGCCCTGCTCTCTTTTTACCTGCGCGCCAACTATACCTTTAAAGACAGATACCTCTTCACCTTTACAGGGCGCTCCGATGCCTCTTCCAAATTTGCTCCCACCAATCAGGTCGGTTATTTCCCCTCCGGCGCCATCGCCTGGAGGCTCTCCGAAGAGAAATTCCTGAAAGACGTAAAATGGATAGACGAGATCAAGATAAGGGCCAGCGCCGGCAAGACCGGTACCCAGAATATCGGTGACCACCTCTATCGCACGCTCTATATACCCGGAGCCTATGCAGGCACCAATGCCCTCGTCCCTTCCCAACTGGGCAACGATAAAGTAAAATGGGAGTCCACCCTCCAGAAAGACCTGGGCCTGGACTTCTCCCTGTTCAAATCCAGACTGCGTGGGACCTTCGGCCTCTATGAAAAGATCACCGACGGCGCCTTACTGAACGTTACCCCCGCACCCAGCTCATCCTACAACACCGTCGTCCTGAATGTGGCTAAAATAAGGAACCGCGGTGTGGAATTCGACCTGCGCGGAGACGTGGTGAGAACAAAGAGCTTTCAGTGGAACATCGCCGTGAATGTCTCCGCCAATGTCTCCAAGGTCTTGAACGTAGAAGGCGGACCCTTCTCCAATCCCAATGACAGGGATGCCCTCAACCTCGGCAACAGCATCGTACAGGAAGGCCAGCCGCTCGGTTTGCTCTATGGTTATTATGCCGGAGGCGTGATTAAGGATCAGAAACAACTGGATGATTATAAGGCCGCCTTCCCCTACTACATTTATTTCCAACCCTTCGTAAATATTGGAGATGAAATGAGCGTCCTGGACTCCGTTACGATATTAAAAAGCGGCCCCATCGGAAAATCCTATCCCAAATATTACGGAGGTATCACCAACACCTTCTCGTTTAAGAACTTCAACCTCATCGCCCTGCTCACCTTCTCCCATGGCAACCAGTTGCTCTATCTCAACGACGTCGCCAGCCTCGGCGTCGGCAGCCTGAGCAACGTGAGCACCAGGATCCTCGACCACTACAGCGCCACCAATACGAACTCCAACAGACCGAGGCTTCTCTATCAATACGGAGGAGCACCCGATGGCAGAAGCGTATTTGACGCCTCCTATATAAAGCTGAAATCCGTCACGCTGTCCTATGATATGCCTAAATCCATGGCAGAAAAGATAAAATTGCGGAGCGCCTCTATTTATGTCTCCGGGACCAACCTTTTCAAGATCACCCATTACCCTGGCCTGGACCCCGAAGTAAGTGACGATCCGTTCAGTGTCATCGGCGGTGGCGTAGATGCCAGCACCTATCCGACGACAAAAGCCTTTGTAGCCGGCCTCCGGTTTGGATTCTAACAGCTAAAATCACGACAATGAAAAAATTACCCATCTATATACTTCTTGTTTCCCTGAGCGGAGCGCAGCTCTCCTGCAAAAAAGACCTGAACGCCCTGCCCAGCAACGCCAAAGTAGAAGGCAACGTCATCCTCGATCAGAAATCTGCGCAGATAGCCCTGAATGGCGCTTATTATCAGCTCGCCGGCGTATACATCTACGGCAACGTACCCTCCACCCATTTTGAAAACACCCACGAGAACGCCGGCGCATTCATGAGCGGTTACCTGGTCTCCAACTTTGACGACGGACTTGGCAATAACACCGCCACGTACGAAGGACCAAATTTTGTGCTCCCCATGTGGACCAACTGTTACCAGGTAGTCAACGCCGCCAATGGCGTTATCAAAGGTCTGGCGGAACTGCCCGCGGATAAGATCCCCGATACGACCCGGAACAGGGTGTTGGGAGAAGCCCATTTTCTGCGGGCCTACGGACATTATAATCTCCTGATGTATTACTCTCAGTTCTTCGACACTACCAGCCAGTACGGAGTGATGCTCCGGAAGGAGTTTGTGACCACCGGCAATATCGTCCAGGCAAGGAACACCGTTAAGGAAAGTTATGACTACATCCTCGCCGATATCGATAGTGCCATTGCCAATGCCCCAACCGCCAATGCCTCTTATTATGCCACCACCTGGGCAGCCAAAGCCTTAAAGGCAAGACTGCTCATCAACAGGGGAGGAGCCGGAGACTTCGCACAGGTGATCTCCCTGACGAAAGACATCATTACAAACGGAGGTTTTTCACTCGAAGCCAACCTGAAAGACATCTTCTTCCAGAAAGGCCTGGCCAGCAAGGAAGTGATTTTAGGCATCGCTCCCGAGCCCAACCAGATCATCAAACAAGATGACTACATCAATTATCCCGAATGGAATGCCGCCCAGCAGATGGCAGACCTCCTGCAGTCGGACCCCCGCAGCGCCTGGGTGGCCGGAATGGTCGCCAGTCCCTATTACGGAGATATCACCCTTTGCGTAACCAAATACACATCCGAGCAACTGGGAGAAATATCCTATGCCTTCCGCCTGACGGAAATGTATCTTCTGGAAGCCGAAGCCATCGCCCGTTCCGGAGGCCCTCTGGCCGATGCAAAGACCCTTCTGAAAACAGTTATGACCAACGCCGGGGTGACAGACTTCTCCGCCGTAGACAACGCCGCCACCGCTGACGACCTGCTGCTAGAGATCAATAAAGAAGTGGTGAGAAACCTCTACTGCGAAGACGGCGCGGAATGGTTCAGCCTGCTGCGTTTTACCTTCGACCAGGTTAAAACCATGCGGCCCACTATCACCGACAAGATCCAGTATATTATGCCCATTCCGAAAACCGAATTGAACAAGAACGGCAGCATCAAACAAAATCCGGGTTACCCCGCCATCTAAAGCACTACATCAAAAAATACCATTATGGCAAAAAGATCATTGCATCGATTATTAGCAGCAATTCCTATCCTGTTGCTGTTTTATACCGGCAGGGCGCAGAGCGGCAGCCGGCAGGTAACACTGGCCTCTCTGGAGACCCTTATCAATAGCGGTAAAGGGGACCTGTCAGTACTACGTCGTTATATCGGCATCCTGGGTTATTCGAACGACACCGTCACCGAAAACTTCGAGACATGGATGAAAAAATACCCCAAATCCTATGAGCTCCCCCATGCCCTGGGAGAAGCTTATTATCAGGCAAAAGACAAAAAATGCACTCAGTATTTCATGAAGGCCTGGCAGGCGGGAGACACTTCCCGCCGCCTCGGCCAAATGTTCTCCGTAGCCATGGACGAGAACTGGAAGCTGGATGTACCACGTACGGCCAACACCGTCGACTCCCTGAAGACGGTAATAGAGAACAACCCCGACAGTCTCCTGCCCTTGCAGCAATTTATCTTTGTCCTGGGCAGTGATAACGATACCGTGGCCACCCAACTGACCGCCTGGATGGAAAAGTTTCCGAAATCCGCCGCCATCCCTTTCGCATTAGGCGAAGTCTATTACAATTCGGAAAGCCCCAAAGCCAAACCCTATCTCCTGAAAGTAGTGGAACTCCAGCCGCAGAACGCGAAAGTCTATGAAATGTTAGCCATCGATGCAGAACGCTGGGGCGACCGTGATCAGGGCCGCGAATACATGGGTAAGGCCGCTGCCGCCAATCCCAAAGAAGCCTCCTATGCCTTTTATTATGCAGACGCCTTTGAGGATGTAGACTCTGTCCTCTGGCGTAAAAAGATCTGGGAGCTGGCAAGGAACTTCCCGGATAATGATCGTGGCGCCCAGGGCCTTTACTGGCTGGGCGAAAGAACAAAGGATAAAAAAGACAAAATAGCCGTCTGGGAACAGTTGGGGAAATTATATCCCCCGGCAAAATTTGGTTGGTCGGAAGACGGCATGAGCAGTCTCTTTGATTGTTACCTGCAGGAAGGGATGACAGACAAAGCCATTGAGCTGGCCACATCCATGGGGAACAAGGACGGCTACCCGGAGAAACTGACATTGGCGAAGAACATCGCCGCCGTGCGCAGCCTGGCAAAACAGAAAAAATATGCCGAGGCCCGGGAGAAACTCGTGCAGATAAAACTACCCCGTTATTCTAATGCCGTCAACACGGTAGCTCTCCTGAAAGCCGAAATCCGCGACGCCGCCGGCTCCCCGCAGATGGCCTATGATAGCCTGCTGCTGATCCAGGCGCGGACACCCAGCGAAGAGATCAGAACTGCTATTACAAAATATGGAACCAGCCTGGGAAAAAGCGCCCAACAAATGGAGAAAGACATCTGGGCCATCCGTGATAAATCCGCCAAACCCGCGCCGCCCTTCGAGCTGGGACTCTATACCTCCAACGGCAAGGCAAAACTGGAAGACTACAGGGGCAAGGTGATCCTGCTGACCTTCTGGTTCCCCGGCTGTGGCCCCTGCAGGGGAGAGATGCCGCATTTCCAGAACGTAGTGAACAAATTCAATAAAAAAGATCTGGCCTATCTCGGCATCAACGTGACCCCCGAACAGGACGACTATGTACTTCCCTTTATGAAAGGGACAAAATTCAGCTTCGTTCCTCTTCGCGGCAATGGAAAATGGGCGCAGGAAGTTTACCACGTACGCGGAGAGCCAACGAACTTCCTAATCGACAAAGAAGGAAAGATCGTGTATTCCGATTTCATGATCAACGGCAATAATGAACAGATGCTGGAGCTGATGATCAACTCCATGCTTGCAAAAAGAAGCTGACTTCCAATTATCGTAAATCTTTAAATGTTCTCATATGAAATTTATCTTATCATTCATCATGAAAAAGAACACTCTCTTTCACCTCGTCCTTCTTCTCCTCTTGCCATCCTTTGCGGTAAGGGCACAGTCCTCTGGCAGACAACAGACCCTCGACTCCCTGGAAGAGCTGATCGGCCGGCAGAATGACAACCTGCCCGCCATACGCCAATACATCGATATCCTTGGTTATAACAACGATACCGTTACCACGCAATTCAATACCTGGATCAGAAAATTCCCCAAGGCCTATAATATCCCCTTCGCGCTGGGAGAAGCCTATTATAAGGCTAAAGACCACAAATCAGACGATTACTTCTTCAAGGCCTATTATGCCGGCGATACGACCAAACAGTTTTACCGGATGTGGAGGCTTGCCATGGGCAATCATTTTGACTGGGACGTACCCAGAACGGCCAATTCCGCCGATTCATTAAAAGTGGTTGTCGAAAGCCGGCCGGATAGCCTGCTCCCCATACAGCAATATGTTTTCATGTTAGGCAACAACAACGACACCGTAATAAAACAGATGGATGCATGGATGAAACGATTCCCCAACTCGGCTTCCTTCCCTCTTATACTGGGGGAGAGTTATTACGACGAGGAAAGCCCTAAGGCCAAACCCTATCTCCTCCGCGTTACGGAATTACAACCAAAAAATGCCAAAGTATGGGAGATGCTCTACATCGACGCAGAGCGCTGGGGTAATGATGAGATGGCCCGTACCTATCTGGGGAATGCCGCTGCCGCAGAGCCCACCAACGCCGACTATGCCTTCTCTTACGCCAACACTTTTATAAAGAACGATACGGCCATGTTCCGAAAGAAAATATGGGAGCTCGCTAAAAATTTTCCCCATGACAACAATGGCGCCGCGGGATTATACTGGATGGCTCACCAGTCTCCCGACAAAAAAGAAAAGCGCAGTGTCCTCGAACAGTTGCGGAAACTCTATCCGCCCACTCAGTTCGATGGCTCTGAAAACGGCATGCACCTTCTCTTTGACCTCTACCTGCAGGAAGGACTGACGGACAAGGCCATCGAACTGGCTGCTTCCATGGGCGACAAAGAAGGGTTTCCTGCAAAACTGGAATTGGCAAAGAACATAGCTGCCGTACGCTCCCTGATAAAACAAAAAAAATACGCAGAGGCAAATACAAAAGCTGCGAATATTAAGGCCCCTCGTTATTCCGACGCAGCCACTGCCATAGTCCTCTTAAAAGCAGAAGTGAGAGATGCCGCCGGCTCAACCCAAATGGCCTATGACAGTCTGCTCATGGTCCAGGCAAAAACACCTGATGACGATATAAAAGAAGCTATTACAAAATATGGGGTTAAACTGGGAAAGAACCCCGGGCAGATGGAAAGGGATATCTGGACTCTCCGGGACAAGGCCTCCAAACCAGCTCCGCCCTTTGACCTCGGTCTCTATACCTCCGAAGCAAAGACGAAACTGGAAGACTACAAAGGCAAAGTGATTTTGCTGACCTTCTGGTTCCCCGGCTGCGGACCCTGCAGAGGCGAGATGCCCCATTTCGAACACGTCCTGAAGAAATTCGAGAACAAAGACCTGGCCTACCTCGGCATCAATGTCGCCCCCGAACAGGACGACTATGTCCTGCCTTTCATGAGAGGCACAAAATTCAGCTTCGTTCCCCTGCGCGGCAACGGGAAATGGGCCGAACAAGTTTACCACGTACGCGGAGAGCCCACCAATTTCCTGATCGATCAGGATGGGAAGATCGTTTATTCCGATTTCATGATCAACGCGGGCAACGAACGTATGCTCGAACTGATGATCAGCTCCCTGCTTACGAAAAAAGGATAGCGGGAAAAGACAAATTATTAATCAATAAACTATAATAATTTGTAAATCAGCCTATTGTATTTTTTGCAACTTTTCGCACGTACGATTTTCTCCTGAACAACGTTTATACTAGGACAGTAATCCGTAATCCCGATACCCTAACCCGAAAACGACTCTATGAAACACATAGATTACCTCTATTTTAATATCTATAACTATTTCTATAGAATAAGCCAGTACAGGCAAAATTTCAACGTTCGTATTCAGGCCATGTATTTGTTCTCACTCGGCTTGGGCGGATGGCTACTCTTATTGGAGACGTTTTATTTGCACCTGATAAGACATTCCTGGTTTCCTTCGCAGGGTGTATCTGCCATCTTTGCTACTTCCCTCTATTCGCTGACGACCGTTCTTTTCTACTATATTTTTATCGTAAAGGATCGGGACCAGAAAATCTTTGGGGAATATGAAGAGCTGGCGAATCAAAACCCGAAAAGGAAAGGACATTTGATCATCTCTGCCGGCATTTTGGTGATGCCTTATTTAGGGCTCCTGTCTTTTGCCATTTTTTTCCCCAGGCACGGACGATAAAGGGTCCGGCAAGCTCCAATGACGCCATGTTATGCCATCCGCTTTCCGTTGAAATTTGATTATTAGCGCCTCTTCCTGTCGAAAGCATATGATAATTAGCTTTTTATAGTTGTATATAAAATGTAATAAAAATTCCCCGTTTAAGTTTTTTTTCATTTGACGTAGCAATGCCGTACCCATTCTTTTGGAAAAAGTAGCGGCTGACGATATTTTGGCGGTTGTTTAATTATTCATAATTACCTAACCGACTAAATGCTTGTTGTATGAAAGTAAAACTACTACTACATCTTCGTGCGCTACTCTTTTTTCAGATTATTCTTTTTACCGCCTCCGCCCAAAACCGAACAGTAACGGGTACTGTTATTTCAAAGGCAACCGGTCAGCCTCTTGCCGGCGCTACCGTATTAATCAAAGGAACAAGGACCGCAACGACTACGGACAATTCCGGTAATTTCACCATTAATGTTCCTAAACAGAACGGGCTATTGGCCATCTCTTATATTGGTATGGCTCCCCAGGATCTCGTCATTCCGGCTTCCGGTACTGTTACGGTCCAACTGGAGCAAACGATCACCTCCAGGCTGGACGAAGTAGTGGTGGTCGGGTATGGCACCCAGCGAAAAAGCGTTGTAACTGGCGCTATATCGAGCGTAAGGGCTTCCGATCTTGACAACCAGCCGGTTGTACGGGTAGAGCAGGCTTTACAGGGTCGTACTTCGGGACTGACCATTTCCTCTGTTTCCGGCCAGCCGGGTTCGGCATCCACCGTTCGTCTGCGAGGTTTTACCTCATTCGGTAACGATAAGAACAACCCTCTGTGGGTAATAGACGGGGTGGTCATCGACAACGGAGGCATTGGCTACCTCAATGAGGATGATATCGAATCCATCGAGGTATTGAAAGATGGCGCTTCGGCCGCTATTTATGGTACCCAGGCCGCTGCCGGCGTAATCCTGATCACAACCAAAAAAGGAAAGGCCGGGAAACTTACCATTAACTATTCCGGTTATTATGGCACCCAGGCGCCGGCTAAAAAAGTCGACCTGGTCAATGCCACGCAATATGCCACCCTGAGGAATATGTCATTAAGGAATTCCGGCAAACCTGCCATTTTCGCTGATTCCTCTATCTACGGAAAAGGTACGGACTGGCAGGAACAGATCTTCAATCACAGCGCTCCAAAACAGAACCATGAGCTTAGCCTCAGCGGCGGCAATGACAAGTCCAGCTTCTTTACTTCATTCGGTTACAATGATATCAAGGGTGTTATCGCAACCCCTGTCTCCAAATGGAAGCGCATTAATTACCGGATCAATACCGCTTTTAAACCGGCTAAATGGCTCAGCTTTGGAGAGAACCTGGGTTACAGCCATGGTGTGAACAGTGGCGTAGGAGAAGTGAACCGTGAATTTGGCGGCATCGTCAACTCCGCCCTCAACCTTGATCCCATAACACCGACTATTATTACCGATCCGGCGACACAGCAGCTCTTTTATCCTTCGGATCCTACCCGACTGGCCGCGGCCACCCGCAATGATGCCGGTCAGTTATACGGTATATCGCCTTATGTCGCCAATGAAATAAAAAATCCGCTGGCTGCTATTCATAACAGGCTGGGCAATTATGGCTGGGACCATAATATTGTCGGCAATGCATATGCCGATATCACCCCGGTCAAAGGTTTGGTCATCCATTCCACCCTGGGTACGAAGATGGCTTTTTATGGCAGCGAAGCCTTTACGCCCAATGCTTACTACAATACGTCAACTACCCTCGGATCGAACAATTTAACCCGTGTGGAGAATTGGATCATCAACTGGAATATTGAAAATACGATCTCCTACAACCGCGCTTTCAACAGGCATAACATTACCTTACTGGGTGGATGGGGAGAATACAAAGATGGTAACGCCAGGGGCTCCACCACTGTTTACAACAATATTCCTGCAACCAACTTTGCAGAGGCCTCTTTTCACTATAAGGCACTTCCGGCTGACAAACAGAACAGCAGCGCCTCCGACGGCACCGATCACCGGATCAACTCCCTTTTCTCGCGTTTGCAATACAACTATGACGAGAAATACCTGTTGACCGCGCTCATCCGGCGGGACGGTTCTTCCCGGTTCGGCCCCAATAACCGGTTCGGCTATTTCCCTTCTGCTTCCATTGGTTGGGTACCCACGCTGGAATCCTTCTTTCCCCGGAGCAATGTGCTGAACAACCTGAAGATCCGGGCAAGCTATGGTGTTACGGGTAATGACGGTATCGGAGAGTTTGCTTATATATCGAACGTTGATGCAGGCGGCCAGCGTAATTATTCTTTCGGAACGACTGACGCTGTCAACATTGGTTACAGCCCTGGCGCCCCCGCCAATCCCGATCTGAAATGGGAAGAGACCCGCCAGACGGATATCGGTTTTGACGCTATCCTGCTGAACAACCTGACCCTGACGGTCGATGTTTACAACAAGAAAACGGTTGGCGTTCTTCAGAATCCACCCATACCGCTGTATGCGGGCTATGCAAGTTTTGCGCAGAACTCCGATGATATACAGAATAAAGGACTGGAAATTGAGCTGGGATATAAAAAGAAGATCGGTGGGCTGAGTTTCGGAGTCAACGGCAACGTATCTTTCTACAAGAACAAAATTGTGAAACTGCTGCCCGGGAAAACATTCGTTGATGACAACGTCCCCACCTTCCAGGGCCTGTCAGCTCCTCTTACCCGGACCGGCTTAGGGCTGCCTTACCAGCAATTCTTTGGTTACCAGTTCCTGGGTGTCTTCCAGAGTCAGGATGAGATCAACAACTATAAAGGCCCTAAAGGGACTATACTACAACCTAAATCCAGCCCGGGCGACGCTAAATTTGCTAACCTGAACAACGATGAGACTATCGACGCCGGTGACCGCACCTATATCGGCAATCCTAACCCGACCATTAGTTATGGACTGACCATCAACCTGGGTTATAAGAATTTTGATTTTGTTGTATTCGGCAGCGGTTCGGGCGGTAACCAGATCCTTCAGGGATACCGGCGCCTCGATCTTGCCACCGCAAATTATCCCGCTAAATACCTTAATGCCTGGACAGCCCAGCATCACACAAACCTGCCCAGGCTGGCTGAAGGCGATCCCG
>Ga0307511_10000416_pt1 | contig 45405 bp, 49 predicted proteins | sample 13_EM_MG_FD_200266 | JGI IMG/M metagenome (GOLD analysis project Ga0307511, IMG submission 200266) | Populus trichocarpa ectomycorrhiza microbial communities from riparian zone in the Pacific Northwest, United States - 13_EM | ecosystem: Host-associated > Plants > Roots > Unclassified | place... | reverse complement strand
TGCTTCCCCAGATCATAATGTTGTTGCTGCCGCGCTGCGGGGCAAAAATAAACAGGAGTTGGCGTTATATCCTTTATACGCCAAAGTCCAGGAGCGCTCGAGTCCTAGGGACTCAGCCATCACACACAATGAAGCAAAAAATGATAGCCATCAGCCAATCTCGATACCCATATCCTCTCGCATAGACAGACCTCTTCAAAAGAACTTATTCACACGCGAACTCAAGTTCGTATCAAAGGACCGCTTCATTATAGTGAATTACTGCCCCTCCTACTATAATCTCGCTGGCCCTACACTGTCGGTATGGCAGATTACTCCCGACAAAGGCCTACGAGAAGCTCCCATCTGGGAACCCCATAGCCCTGAAGCTGCCGCAGCAGACATCGAGCCTTTCTGTGCGGTCAAAGTCCCTGATGGCTCTCAGCGTAGACCGTAAATCCGAAGCCAGTGGGAACCTAATTATCACTGGGTGGAGCGATGGGAAAGTACAGTAAGCCTCCTCCCCCCCCATCAAATATTCATCCCAGATTATTAGGCCCCCTCCAAGTCTCTACGATATCCGTGAACCATCTACTTATTCCCCCAGCGCAAGTCTTCACCGACCGCATGCATCCCTGGAAAACCATCGCCTCCATCGCTACCCTTGGCCACGACCGTTTCGCAACCAGCGTAGCAAGAACCCCCTTGGTCAAGGCCTACGATCTCCGTATGCCAGGTTCTAAGGTCTACACCTACCAATCTACCTCCCCAACCATGCACCAAAGCACAGGACATACTCTCTCCCACACTGTCTGGGCAGCAAACCTCAGCAGAGACAGTTACATATCCTTCTCCCACCCACAGCTCTGCACAGGAAGTTCTTTCGGAAAAAGTCTTTATGCCAGCTTACTAGGACAAGTAGCGGAGCTGGATTTCTGGGATAAAACCCCAGAGGTAGATAAGATGGAGTTGAGTGGGTATACATTTCATCAAAATACGGGGATTTTTAGGAAGTTGGAATGTAGGCGTGGGAGGGGGTACGAACAATATACTTGTGTGATGATCTTGGATTTATGAATCATTCCCTCTTGGCTGACTGACTCTTAATTTTCTTGGGGTCGGCATGTATGTTTATTCAATGTTTCTCTATAGATAAGGATGTGGGGTGGGTTTCAGGGTAAGTGCCGAGCTATCCATTCGCTTATCTTGGGTAGTCCTGATTTTCTTATCTTCTCCTTTTAGTATCTGTGCTCCAGTTTTTCATTCTCTTTTCTACAGGTCAGATCATACCCAGCAATCCTACCACTCGGCCTGCATTTATTCATCGCCTATCTCGTATGTTTTATGGGCGGAGGGGTTTGAAACAGCCGGACAAAGAATTATGGGATGGAGTTGATGATGTTCTGGTCCACCGACGAATGAATTGAGTTCACGAACAGGCTGGTCTGTACGCGAATGGACCCAGTTCGTGGAATGACCAGTCTCCGTAAGAACCGGTGTTTTGATCCTAGTCCACCGGTGAACAGAGTGCATACAAGTTAAGAGCTATTGCATACAAGTTAAGCATACATCATACGTGGGGTAAAGAATAAAAAGAATGATATCAAAACAAATCGAGCCTCGTCACATAACGCTATACTTGCGCAACACTAACATGGCTATAGTAGTTTTTTTGTTTTGCCACATGCACAAACTATGTAGAGATAGATGCATGCATAGTACTAGGTTTAGTTGAAGACCGCTGTTGCCAGCTAGTTTTTGTGGCGATCTAGATTTTTTGTAGGTCCACGGAGTGCAGTGATCTAGATTTTTTGCAGTCCACGGGGTGCAGAGATCAATCTATTATAAATAATCCAGCAGTATATATAGCAAGTCATTCACACCTCAATTTCATATTTGCCAAACCTAGATTTTCAAAATAATCAAGGAGAGGCAGTAGCTTCTGAGCCCTTAAGTGCATGAATTTTGACCACTATCGAATATGCACCACTCAACCGATTTCGCATTCCACACCGATGGCAGGAATTGAAAGGAATTTTACGCAATACGGCAGGCAGTATGGGATGCCAAACATCCTAAACCTACTGCAGCTAAAACGTAAAACTTAATTGCTTGCTCTGAATGAGTTTGAGACAGAGGATGGCCTATTATATAAAAAAACCATCAGCAGCTCAAATTCAAGCACAGCAGGCTAGACGACAAGTGATCTTAGATCATGACGTTTTTGATACAATTGTTGATATTCATATCTCATTGTTATATGCTGGAAAGAACAAAACCTTTACAGCCATTAATGAACATATCATGGCATATCACAAAATAAGGTATGTGCTTCAGGTATAAGTGTCTAAATATAGGAGACAGCCATTAATGATGCAGGTTGCGTGGATTGTTCGAAGTTTGAGGTCGGAACCATTGCTACTCTTCATATCCCACGAATCGATCGCCATGGTACAGCTCACCGCTGTGTCAGTTCCAAAATTCTATCAATATCACATCGTGACCGCTACCAACTTCTCACTCTCCATGTCATCCTGAATCAACACTATCCAACTCGAGAACTCCAAGGCATTCCAGCTACCATGGCTAGTAATGAGATCGAACAATTACGCAACTACTCAACCATTGACCTTAATTCCAACCCCCTGCCAATGCAATCCCTTCGAGAAGTTGCAAGGCTCAGTTCAAACACTTCTATTCATCACTGTCCATGCGTGCGTGCTACTTTGCTTGTACTACACATTGCCATACTAAGCAGCGCACTGGTTTTTGTTGTAACAAGGATATAGCAGAGGCGGGACTGGAGTCGGAGGCAGAGGCGGAAGCAGAGGCGGAAGCAGAGGAGGCAGAGGGGGAAATAGAGTAGGCAGCGCATGCTCAGCAAGAGGATTCAGATATAGAGAGCACTATTCAAGTCCAGAAATAAGCATGTACCTAACTAACATACCCAATATGCATCAATATGCATTCGTTCTTGCGTGGCCTGCATTTATTCCCTGTGTTCGTCGCTTGACCAGTCAACCGAAGAACACTAACAAGCCGTGGTCCATTCGCGTACAGTCTGTTCGTGAACTCAATTGCGTTCGCGACAGGACCAGAACAGTGATATGTGGGAAGTTGTAATATTAGCGTTTTTGGGAGGTCGTATAATTTATGCACTATTACTTAATTCGACTTACCAGTACTTTGAGTATACAAATTGGAACTGTATTCGGGAACTATTGGGAAACAGCCTTTCGTGAAAAATTTAAGGCTCAAGTCATACGAGAAAACTAAGCCCAAGTGCGGTACCAAAAACATGACCAAAAACGTGGGCTTTATATTTAGAAATTCCCCCCAAAATGAGGGAAGTTCGTTCCGATTCCCAGGGTAACTTCAAGAGACCTAAGCCCCCACTCATACAGTCTCAATGTATCGTTTTAATTCCCTGTATCATACGTTAGCAAAAACAGAGTATACACCACGCTCACATCCTCCCAACTCACCATTCTGTTACGGCTTCATCCCACAACTTAACCTCGTGTATTCTTGTCCCTCCAAAATGATCGACGAACTCATTACCAAAAACCTTCCTCGCCATACTTTCTTCTGCCATAAACTTCGCCGTAGCCTCCTTTAGCGAAGCTGGCAATCTCTCCCCAGGGCTAGCATTGCCAGTATCCTCCCCTCTCTTCAGCGGTGGTACTGGCAACCCCAGCTTATTCTCTACTCCGTACATCCCTAGGGCTAGAATGGCTCCCAGAACAAAATGGGGGTTTGCATCTGCCCCAGGGGTGCGTATCTCAAACCTGGTAGCCTTCGGTGGGGAAACGGGTGGAGATATAAGACGGATAGAAGCAGACCGGTGCTCAAGTCCCCATGAGACGGTAACGGGGGCCCAGAAATTTTCGACAAGGCGTTTGTAGGAGTTGATTGTGGGTGCTAGGAGGGGCATGATATCGGGGAGTCCATGCAGGATGCCTGCGAGGAAGTGTATTGCTAGGGGAGTAAGGTAGGCTAGGTCGGGGTATGCTGGATTGGGGTTAGGTTTGTCGGTGGCGAAGAGGTTCTGGGAGGTTTCAGCATCGATGAGGGAGACTGAGATAGACCTGGATTAGTGGTGAACTCCGAGTTTTTGTGAGTGAATACCAACTATGCATATGTCCCGAATTCCCGGGCAATCCTTCCCGGGGCTTTGCCATGAAACATGGGGTAATTCCGAACTTTGTCGAGGTGCTCTTTACCACATACTTGAAGAGCCCAGCTCGATCCGCCATCTCGCCAACTTCTTGGTATTCGAGAGCTGCCTCATATACTCCTGGTCCGGACTCTGTGTGCCAGCCCTCGATGTCAACCCGGAAGTTCTTGCAGTTCTCCCACACTGCGTAATACCAGGCTTGGTTATGTACGGGGCGGGTTACGGAATAGCCAAACATTCCGGGAGTGAGATGGGGCATTTGTACTGGGTTGGGTGGCACAGGGTGAGGATTGTATGGGACGCTATCGCTGGGAGCGGGTGGACTGGAGAAGTTGTAGAATTCATATTCCGCTGCAGGGTTAAAATCAGCTGTTTCAGACTTTATATCGACTTGAGCCTGATAGAAACGAACCTCCGGCCATAGCCCTCCATCCCTTGCTCGTTACATGTTTCAAGGCCTTTTTTAAGAACCCCCTCGGGCATGGGGCTATGGGCTCCATGGTATCTGGGTCGAGGAAATGTACCAAAAAGAAAGGGATGCACTGCCTCTCAGCCTTTGAGAACCAAGTATTAGGTGGGAAGCTCTCAACCTCCCATGGTATTCTCCGGTAGCTGGTAACGTCAACTTTGGCGATGATGTCCCGGTACCCGTTGCCAGCGTTGGAGACGGTGAGTTCCTTGAAGTAGGTCTTATCATGCATATCCCAGCCAAAAACAACTGAACAGAAGCCGAAGCCGCCTTCGAGGATGGAAAGGAACTTCTTTTGGGATATTATCTTGCCTGGCAGAGAGCAAGGTTATATCAGCACGGTACTCTCCAAGCTGGGATAGGTTTGGTTTGTACATACCCCGCAAGATACCGTCGACATCGAATCCGGCCACCTTGATCTTGTCATCGTCTGAGATTTCTGATTTAATCTTGTCCACTGTCCACATGGAGGATGCCATAGCTGTTGAAGCCAAGAAGGTTCGGCTGGTTCGTCTAATGTTAAAGTTGCTTCCTTTAGCTAAACAATACACCAGACAAGAGTAGATATATAAATATTTACTCAAACTTGGTAAAGGGCATCCTGTATACCCTGAGCTTGGTGATCACCTGCTGGGTCCTTCAGAACCCTGGAAAGCAAGGGATCTCTACTTACCGTTCGCAGATGCATGTCATCTATCCAACCAGGCTATCATCTATCCCTATTTAAGCCATGCCTGTTTGGAGCCGATCCTGGCCTGATTGGGACCCAAGGTACGGTAGGTATGTTGGTGCCAACCAGACTAGGTATGTTGGAAGGTTTGGGTAACGCTCCATGTTGGAAACCTACACTAGGGACTAGTGTTTAGAGCCTCGGAATGAAGCTCGGGCGATAGACTTTCTCCTCTTCTTCTACACTATGCTCACACGATGACGATGACAATAGAGAATACAGAGCTTATCACCTGAACCTTCTATATGTGGTCTGCAGACGAAATGCGAACCAGACTTGGGGATCGTGAGTAGCTGGGCGCCTAGCTGATAAACTCAAAGCAGCTGAGCTTAAGTGGGTCCATTGACCCCGCAGCCCCTCCACCCTGAGACATCTCTAATTTACTTAAGTACCTTAATACCCAGCACTGTAATTCAATATCTTTATCTCTAACAGTGATCATTGCTCAAGCTTCTTGATTGATCCTCCCGGTCCCACCACCCAAGAAGCTTCTGTTACATTCTTCCATTTACCTCCATGGGTCGCTTGTCAGGAAAGAACTGCGTCGTCTCTGGAGCTGCTGGGTAAACTAACCCTGCCACAATACACTATAGCCGTTATAGCTAACAACGCACTACACTACAGCGGTATCGGTCTCGAGACATCCATCCTCTTCCTCCAGGAAGGGGCCAACGTACTGTTAGCAGATATCAATGGGGACGCTCTCGCAAGTGCTTTGTCCAAGGTCAAAGGGGTTGTAGGACAAGTTCCCGGGAGAGCAGAGACCTTCTTGTGTGATGTGAGCAAGGAAGATCAGGTCGAGGCTATGGTGAAGCATGTGGACGCTTGGGGAGGATTGGATGTTATTTTCAACAATGCCGGGATCATGCATGCTAATGTACGTACTTGAGTACCAGGTTGAAGAGATTTTAAAGGAAATTTACCCCGGACGAGGCTTCCTTGAGGAGGGATTGGCATGAAGCAGAGCTGAAAGGGTGATTATTCAGAGTATAAAGTGCTAATGCCTTCTTGACAGGATGACGATGCCGTCAACACCCCCGAAGCCATCTGGGACCTCACCCAAAACATCAACGTGAAGGGTGTCTGGTTCGGATGCAAGCACGCCATTCTCTCCTTCCGCCGAAACAATAAGAAGGGCACCTCCGTCATCAACACTGCTTCCGTGGTGGCCCTCGTAGGATCTGCCACACCCCAGCTCGCGTACACTGCCTCCAAGGGGGCCGTCTTGGCTATGACCCGGGAATTAGCTATCGTGCACGCTCGTGACGGATACCGCTTCAACTCCCTCTGCCCCGCCCCCCTCAATACTCCCCTACTACAGGACTGGTTGGGAGGTGACAAGGCCAAGAGGCACAGGAGGGAGGTTCACTTCCCGGCTGGAAGATTTGGAGAGGCAATTGAGCAGGCGAGAGCCGTGGTTTGGTTGGCCAGCGAGGACAGCGGTTTCTACAATGGTCAGGAGATGGTGGTTGATGGCGGTATGACCAAGGCGTATGTGACCCCCGAAGGGCCAGCTTTGGCTGCACCAAAGAACAATGCCTTTGGACGATAGATATATAGAGAAGCACGGGTAACAAACTCGAAGTATATATTATACTATGCTGGTTGACGCAAGGAATAAATATTTATGATATGTAGCCGAAGCTCTTTACATTGAAGTTTCGATATAAGCAACAGGGCTCCGGTCTTGCCAGAATTTGTATGGGAAAATATATCTCGTTATAAGAAACCTCTTGCTGGCTTGGGGGGGTTTCTTATTCACTGTACTGCCCCTCCAGTCAGTCTGGCACCTTAATTTAGAGCTGCCGGTCGATCACTCATTCCACTCCTTGGGCAGGGAATGGCAAGGGAATCTGAACATTGATCAATTGATCCATTGGATAATAATTTCATGCCGTTGATGCCGTGCTGCACGGGTCTTTCCCTTTGCGTAGGTTATTAGCATAGCATTGCGGCAAGTCGCAGGGATTCTGTGGAGGAGTTCCGGTGGGGTAGGCTCGGCTATTGCCCCAGCGTTCGGGATTTATGCAGAGGCCCTTGAAGCTAGCTACAGTAAGTTTCTACGTATCTGTTGACTTTGCAGAGCCTCGCATACACCGTCCCAACTGCCCCCACAAACCCTGAGTACGGGCTAAACATTTCGCCCCTTGCAACCCGCCTTGAGCCTATTCGGAAGCGGTTCAGGCAGAACACGCTAATGATTTTACTATCCTATAAGGGAAAAGCAGCGGCTTGGATATCTAGCTGTTTTAAGATAGAGAAAGGGGGCTCGTCATGACGAGGTATGATTCCCGATTCCCCCAATACCACCGTATACCGTATCACCACATACCATATCACCACATACCATATCACCACATACCATACCACCATACCACCATATACCCCCATATCTCACCGTGAACAGATATCAAAATGTCTGCTGAAGCTATGATGCCAATTTCTGCTGAAGCTCTACATTACCGCACTATGTTGTTCGAGCTCAGTAAACCAGTCACCATGTCCCCCCAACTGTTCGATGAGATATAGCCATATGTGGATTCGGTTTATTCCAAGCTTCAGCAAGAGCTGCTACAAGCCTATGGTACAGTACGCGTTCAGAAATATGAATGTAGGCTTCGAAAAAGCAAGAAATCAAGCACAGCTCGTGTTGCCGATAGCGATGGCAAGGTTATTAAACGTCGGCATAGCAGTATTCGAGACAGTGACCTTTGCAATGTCCGGATTAAGGTCTCACGTCCAGTTGATGGTACAGATGATTGCAAGTTCCATAGACAATACTACCATGCCGGCACATCTTCTACCTTGATACTGAGATTAAAGTCCTTACTACCGAACAGTGGACAGCATATTTACTGATGTTTGCAGAGTGTGGTATGGAAGTATATGAGACTATGGGTACTGTCTGGGTTGAAGAAGAGCGGAGTGGGCGCAATGTTGAGAGAGCGAATGTTGTCAGTCGCGTTCGGGAAAGCTTCGAGCAGGTGCAACAGCAACTCTATGCAGCATATGAGTTAATGGATCGGCTTGACTTAGAGGACAATATACACACAGCGAATGGAGGAATGGGCTAATCATGTACAAGCCACAATCGATAGTTTGACGAGTGTGCGCGCTGAAGATATTGTACATAGACATAGGCCATGGGAGTTGTAGATAGCAGTGGTGGGAATCATACCTCGTCATGACGAGCCCCCTTTCTCTATCTTAAAACAGCTAGATATCCAAGCCGCTGCTTTTCCCTTATAGGATAGTAAAATTATTAGCGTGTTCTGCCTGAACCGCTTCCGCCTATTCACCTAGTTGAGTTGCATGTGCTACCATGTGCACTCATGTAAACGTTCACCTGAATGTCTCGTTCATGTATATATATCTGTATTGCCTGCTACTTCTGCACAATTCACATCACATCAGTTCACTTCATTACAGTAGCTAGATCAATACAAGCTTCTACCTCTTCTCTCATATAGCACGTCCTTCACTGGATTCACGACTCAACCGCTCGCCAACATTCAAACACTCTTACTCCCCTCCCCTTCCCCCGTTAGTTATACCATCATGTCTTTTATCAGCCGAAACGTTGGTCGCTCTGTTTCCCGACTAAACCTCTCCTCATCTAGAATCACATCCTCCTCTATAGTCTCACCGCTGCGAACTGCTTCCTTCGCTGCTCGAGCGGCTACCCCCGTGGCTAGGAATACTACACCACCTATATTCGGAAACAGGATGACTAGATTTAGCTCAATGTCGAAAGTGAACGCTGCCCAGATCAAGGAGACGTCCACGGAGGCTGTTCACGATAATAAGGCTGCGGATGTGGACCAGGTGTTGAAGGATATTGCAGATTATGTTCATGATTATAAGATTGAGAGCCCATTGGCCGTATGTCTCTCCTATCTGGATGAGGAAGGAACGGAAGAGTGGACTAATGTTTCGAATTAATAGTGGGAAACTGCCAGACTATGTCTGATAGATACTCTGGGATGTGGTCTTGAAGCATTGAATTTTGAGCAGTGCACAAAACTTCTTGGGCCTGTTGTTCCAGGTAAGAAATGGAGTTTCATTGCACGCTCACATAATGCTCCGCAAAGAGCACTGCTGATTCCAATGGCACAGACACAATTGTACCAAACGGTACCAAGGTCCCAGGTACCCCCTACCAACTCGACCCCATCCGCGGAGCTTTCAACATTGGCACCGCTATCCGATGGCTTGACTACAATGACTGCTGGCTCGCTGCCGAGTGGGGCCACCCTTCTGACAACCTCGGTGGTATTCTTGCCGTCGCTGACTGGCTCGCACGTACTGCCAAAGCCGATCCCTCCAAGGGCATCAAGGTCCCCACAATTAAGGATGTTCTTGAAGCCATGATCAAGGCCCACGAAATCCAGGGCTGCCTTGCCCTCGAGAACTCCTTCAACCGTGTCGGTCTCGACCACGTCGTCCTCGTCAAGGTTGCCACTACCGCAGTCGTCAGCAAGCTTCTCGGTCTCACCCGAGAGCAGACCATTGCCGCCGTCTCACAGGCCTGGGTTGATGGCCAATCCCTCCGAACTTACCGCCATGCACCAAACACCATGTCCCGCAAGTCCTGGGCTGCCGGAGACGCCTGCTCCCGAGCAGTCAACCTCGCTCTTATGGTGAAGAATGGTGGTGTTGGAGCCATCAACTCTGTCCTCACCGCTAAGATCTGGGGTTTCTACGATGTTCTCTTCAAAGGCAAGGAGTTCAAGTTCCAACGCCCATACGGAAGCTACGTCATGGAGAACGTCCTCTTCAAGATCTCGTACCCAGCTGAATTCCACTCTCAGACTGCCTGTGAGGCTGCCATGACCCTGCATCACAAGCTCAAAGAGGCTGGAAAGACTGTTGAGGACATCAAGCATATCCGTATCCGAACCCAGGAGGCCGCTGTCCGAATTATCGACAAAAAGGGACCACTACACAATTACGCTGACCGAGACCACTGCATCCAATACATGGTCGCAGTCCCACTCATCTTTGGCCGCCTCACTACCACGGACTACAGCGATGCCATCGCCTCCGACCCACGCATTGATGCCCTCAGAGAAAAGATGGAGTGTGTTGAGGAAGTTAAGTTCTCAGCAGAGTACCACCACCCTGATAAGCGATCTATTGGAAACGCAATCCTTATCACTTTCAATAATGGCACTACTTTGGAGGAAGTTGAGGTCGAGTACCCCGTTGGACACAAGTTCCGACGAGAAGAGGGTATTCCTTTGTTGATGGAGAAGTTTGCCAGGCACTTGAGAGGCAGGTTCGATGAGGCAAAGGCGGCGAGGATTGAGGGTGCTTCTATCAAGGGAGCCATTGAGGATATAGAGGTAGATAAGTACGTCGATTTGTACGTGACTGAGAAGTAAGCGGAGGGTACAAAAAGTTAGAGAGTAATTAATTTTGAGGTATAAAGTGACATCAAGGAATTAGATATTATTTATATATGGATATATGTGTATTTTTTTCCCAAGTATAGTCAATTAAGTACCTTATAATTACCCTTACGCTCCCACATTCATATGAATATGCCATCAAACTTGGTGGCCAAGACCTTTGCCAGTGAGGAAGCTGGAAAAGAACCTGCAATGGAGCTTTGACGTTATTTAGGAGACTCAATATGGCCCTACTGCCTGGGCCCGAAATGCTGTCTCTCAAAAACACACCAAATGGCGGCTGGACAAATTCCAATCGGGGGGACTCAAAGGCCCACAGGTAAAGTAAAGTTCCCACCATTGAAGAAGATCTTGCTCAAATTTTTCGTAAGGTTTCTTGTTTCTTTTTCCATGGCCCTCTTTCCTTTTTTTCCTCTTGCCTTGTTTGCTGGATAGACTACCTATCGGTATCTCCTTGCATTTATTGTGCTACGTTTGGGTACTTAATAGTGGGTTGAAGGCGGCAGTTATCTCTTGCCATTGCGAAAGCTTATTGGGAATATAAAGTGATTAAACAGTATGGAAAAAGTCCTTTTTATCCCTTTTTCTTCCTCGCCACTGTAGATTTCACGCAGCGCCTTAGTGGAAGGACATTACGGCCGGGGGGGGGGGGGGGAAACAAGTGATATTACTAATTCAGAATGGGCTTTTGTTCAGCGGTCTCGGTCGACCGTACTAAGGTTGTGATGTAGTCATGATCGCAGAGTTACCCTCAACTCCAGAAAATTTGCGTGCAGTATTACCAATGAAAATACCAGCAATAGAAACTAGTAGAAAATTGGTAGAATATCGGTTTCAGTCTTATGGCAAGATTTAGAATCAGATAAAGTGCAAAAGATGCTCAAGTATATACAGATATAGTGCTTATTATCAGATTCCCCATTTGGTATATCTATTAGCAAAAATTCCTTTTGAACCTAGAGAAGACCTAGAATCAGATACTCTTTTGTGTAAGATAAGATTAAGTAGCTTTCATGACACCAGACTATCTACCATTCGAAAAAGAATATTCACATCAATATTAGTAAATCAAAAGTAGGGTTATTATTGATCGGGTCGCTCTCCAATCACATCTAATCCCAGAAGGGCATCTGACACAGCTATAGAGTCTCTAAAATATGTGCAAATATATATCGTTCCCCACGCCTACGCTGGGTACATAGTAGGCTAATTCAAAATATCAGTAGCTCAAACAGCCAAAAAAAAAACCTTCCCCAGCTCACTACCCTGGCAAATACTACTTGCACGACAACCTTCTCTCTGTCAGTGTCAATCTCACTCTCCGCTGTCGCCACCATCAACGGATCTGTCATCAAGAGAAATCGTCTAGGGTTTCCTCAGACCTTCTCCATCCAACACCATCCCCACCACAACTTGCATTAGACAATCAATATCTTCTGCAACGGTATACATGTTCCCCGCAGGCGGTACATGCATAAACAGCACTCGTTTCGAGATATTGTTCTCTGAGCGTGTCTTTCTTGCTGAGAACTCTTCCGCGGAAGTATCATGACGCCAATCCCATGGCTTCCGCGCCCCTTTTTTCCGCCGGGAGATCGCTTGTTCGAGGGATTTTCGGTAAATATATTCACAAAGGTATCGACCTGCATCCTTACTAGGCCGGATTTTGTAACCTTTTGGAATCGGAGGCTTCTTGTTATTGGAGGCTTTCTTTGGAGCGGTGGTAGCACTCTCTGTTACGACTTCTTGGTCAAGTGCAGCAGTATATCCACGCCCCTCACCACCTGAACCTTTAGATAGCTTTATCTTCCCATTTAATACCATCTTCACAATCCAATCCACATCTAACCCTGTCCCCATCGGCACGTCCTGTTTTGGCCCTGTAGACCCGTCACCACCCCAATGCCTCAGCAAGCCCTCATTCCTAAGCCCATCGTCGGATTTTGCTTTTCCCCCACCAGGAACTAGCCCATCTACATCACCCATGTAGTATCCATCTCCGTAGGCAATCTTCTCGAGCTCAAACCCACCAGCAAGACCAACACCAACGTGGAGGATGTAATTGAAGGCCTCGGTATTGTAGATTTCAGAAACAGTGTGTTCAACGTCGGCGTAGGCCACACGAATCGGAGTCGAGTGGGGATGAATGGTGATCTTCAGAGTAAGGTTGGGGTTGGGGTGAATGGAGATAGAGGTTTCGGGGAGGAGGGAGTTGGCGATTTGGCCTGAGGGGTTTTCAACTATGCCACGGAAGGGCTAAATAGGAGGGAATCAGTACTATGATGAAACTGGCGGGGCCACAATGGCTTGGTGGGTATATTAGTGGGTGTGTTGGTGGGGTGGGGGAAGGAGGGGCAGTTTGGGGCTGACCACGTACACCGTAACCTGTGAGGTAGACTCTGATATGTTTCAGCTCATGCTGTTCGGCCTCGGTATTTGGGTTATTGCTTGACCCGTTGGTATTCGGAATAGTAGGCATTATTACTGGCCGTTAATGGAGCTTTTTTGAGCTTGTGGGGGCTTTGGACCCCGGGGGAAAGCAGCTACTAGTAAGTATAGGGTTGTCTCTATGCAATACTACCAAGTACTGGGGTATTCGAGCAGCAAAAAGTAGAAATACACGCTGGGGCTCGTCGAACAGTGAATGGCGTTTTTGTTTGTGATATTGACAGTTCAACTTGGAGTGTGAGCGGTATGTCAAATAGCTCCACCTCTTGCTAGTCCACAGCTAATGACACACCTGGACAGCCGATGATCATGGGTCGGTGGAAGATTGTATGGTCAAGCCAGGTGACTGCGCTGCATACCATCGCCAGTAATCTTGCAATCGCGCTCTTTTTGGGAGGTGCTCCTAGTAAGTACTGTATATTCTCGGAACCTCTAGGATACTTGTACAGTAGATATAAGAGCAGGGCGTACGTACTCTACTGATCTCGTGCCGAGCTCTACATACATACTGTACGTACGTTATCTGAGTCAAACCCGCCCATAATGTACCTAAGTACTTCGCCTGTCCTCGCAAGCATTCTACACGGCTACCGACGTTGGGTGTCTTGGCAGCCTCGGGTGTGCCTTGTATCCATCGAGGGCACGCACCAACATGGTTCCTTCATACACCGAAATTCTTCCCAATCATCACGAAATCCAATTGCTTTTCAACTCCACCTTCCTCCCTTTCGGCTTCGGTCCTTTTGTCACCTTGCTTGCGCTCGATTATACGAGATTCTAATACCATCATGGATACCACACATACCTTGTACGTGACCCCACCCCCCACCTTCGGATGTCTCATGCCTCTATTCTGCCCCTCTTCGCCAGACGGCTATGGACAGCCCAGGAGATGACCAGCTCTAAAGCTTTCAGAACTGCTCCTAATTCATTCCCAATACGATAGCCGCCTTGCCAACTTGGCCGTCGCAGGGCTTATGGTCTTTGGCGGAATCATGCAGTTCTTCCCCCTGGGCATCCAGAACGCTATTATCGGTTCCTACGTCTGTCTATTCGGTGCCGGTATGCATTCCCCACCATCCAGCTCTCCAACACTCGAGAACCTTACTCACTGAGCCGTCTAGCCGTTGGTCTCCTAGAACACCAGATCCCCCCGGCCGCAACCCGTTATGGGTCCTTCTTATTCAGCTTCCTCGGGCGTGGTATTTGTAAGTAACAATACCCCTTCCTCACCACACAAAAGCCGGAGCCCCCCTCTGAGGGTGGGGAGGGGAAAGAGACTGCGTTTCACTGGTGGTGGTGGTGGAGGCTAACAATGTACTCTCTGAAATGCAGTCTACATCTTCATCGGTTCCATCGTCATGCACGGCTTTACTCCTAGCTACATTGCCGGAGGTGCAATTGTCTTTATCGGAGCTGCATACTGTGAGTAAAGGACACTTTTCCTAGAGTAAGAGGAATCATGGCTAATTTAACAGCTGCTTTGGAATTCGTCCCATCCATCGAGCCACCAGAAAACATGAGAGACAACGACTGGGGCGCCGAGCAAGTCTAAACTCATCTACTCTGCTTTAACACCATTGCAGACTCTCAACGGAGCGACGGTTTAGAAGTTGAAGATATTCTGATGAGCGAGGTCCCAGGATAAAATTAAAGAGAGAATGACAACCTATGCATGATGTTTCAGTGGTGTTTGGAGAAGAGGCGGTGCGGAAGAAAACTGTACCAGCTGGTTCCTGTAGATGATGAAATGAGACCTGAACGAGTTATGGAGAAAGAAATACCGGATCAGGATATCCGTCTGGTGCGAGACTGGATAAGCTGATTCGGCCAGAGCATGTTCTTTATTGCTATCCAGCTATCATCAGTTGCTTTCTTAGCTATTTACTTTCTAATACTTTAATATACCCAATCAGTAACTAATAAGAATTGGCATAGTTGTAATCAAACCAGATTAGACAAAATTCATTTCTTGTCTTTCGGTTTATGTCGAACACTTCCATCCCATGTTGGATTATCTGCCCAGCTCTAAAACGCATGCTCTGTACTATCACCCCCAACCGCACTCGTCCCCGAGCTTCCGCTCTGAATACTCTGAATGATCCCATCCATATAATTTGCCCCACTCCACCTTTGATGGGTCAACACATCGCATCCCAGTTCCTTCTCCCTCCCTTGAATCAACTTCACGTATGCCAACATACCCTCATCTTTAAACATCCTCGACAACTCACACATGATTGTAGCCCCACTATGCAAGCCCGCAAGACTAATCAACTGCAGGGCAAATCCAGCCTTACCCAACTCCCATACGAAACCCTTAAGCTCCGCTTCTGAAAATCCTTCCCCGAGCCAGTTGAAGCTGGGGGAGAGATTATATATGAGGTATTTATCTGCGTCTGGCCCGTGGTTCTTTACGAGTGTCTCGCGGATGTGTTTTGCGAAGCTGGTGGCTTGTTTTATATCGGGGCGCTTAGTCTCGAGCCAGAGGAGGTCTGCGTAGGGAGCGAATGCTATAGAACGCTTGGTAGCTGCTGCGAGGCCGGCTTTGTAGTGGAAGAACCCTTCCCGGATGCGGGGGATGGAGTCGGACCAGAAGGGAGCTTTGGAGCCGAGGATAGACTCCGCAAGGGCGCGAGAGGCAGAGTGAGAGCGAGTGGATGTGCCAGAGAGGTATTTTTCGATTTGCGTTTTAGAATCTGGGAGGGTTTTGAGGACATTGACGACTGCTTCGTCGTAGGTTACCAACCTGTGCCTATCTACCCATTGCTTCTCGGCCTTGTTAATTTCCTCGGTGCTTGCATTTTTGGATTCTAGCTCGTAGAGAGTCTCAGCGAGAGGCTTGACGTTTTCTGTGACACCGAGGATGAATTCATGGTCTCGGACGTCGATGTTGCTGGAGATAAGTTTTCCAGATTCAGAATCTGTTCGCGCAATGACGAGATTCTCACCGCCCATGAGGTCCCATTGGAAGCGGGTCGCTACCAGGCGATTGATGTGCTCTGACATAGGAACAAGAACTTTTCCAGAGAGATGGCCACACTATATATTCTATCAGTATACTCCCCTTGAAAATATGCAGATGGAGTGGTACCTTCTTTCCACCATGCATTTGATCTTCTAAATGGATCCCAGCCGCACCATTCTCTGCGAATAATTTTGCCAATTTGATAACAGCACTCAGCCCACCATGTCCCGTATCCGCATCTGCAATAATGGGCCTCAAGTAATCTACGTATGGGGTCTTTGCCCGCTGCTCCTTGGTCATCTTTCTCCGCTCATCCCAGTGTTTTCGGTCATGTAACTGCTGGGCTTTGAATAGTCTCTGGACTTGGTTTGGGACGGTGTTATACGGATAATCACCCAAGTCCGGGGAGACCTCATTGGTGGTGGTGAGGACACTAGAGCAAGCCCATCCACTGACGTAGAGGACTTCTTGGTTGGGTGCCATTTGGGTCATTTGGACGGGATCAATTGCGCCCACTATTCAGACAACATCTGTCAGTACTTACTCCATAATCGCCATGGAGCTATTTAGCTACTGCAATTGGGGCCTCCTCACTGGTATGCACCGGTTCTCCTTTCTTTCCCTTCTCCTGTAATAACCCCCACAACTTCTTCGCCTGATGACTGCTAGGGTAAGTCTGCGGCAGCGTCCCCCTCTTGCTCACGACATCCTCCGCAGAATACGGCCTTGTCACGCCCTTCCACCTCGGCTGTCCCCACCACTCCTTTAGCTCCTTCACCTGCGCATAAAACAGTGCATCTTCATCCGCTACGGTGGGGGTATGGTGTAGTGCCGAGCTGGACATGAGGCGAGCAGCCGGGACGATATGGATTCGAGATGGAGCTGGTATACGTGGGATGCGAATAGCAGCACGCTTAGTGAATGCTTGCAGGAACATCTTCAGTACGATCTATCGACAAAGCCTGTAGCCAGTTTATAGGATCCCCAATATCATCAATACCACTGTGAAAGAACTTGTCCGAATTTCTCAGAGAAAGTATAGCAGAATTGTGTGCGTGGAGCTCGAGGCTATCCCGGCAAACCGGATGACATCAATCGCCGAGCACGCTATTGGGCAGGTTTCGTGAGGTACGTACCGGTAGAGATAATGGTGGGGAAACTTTAGTCTCGAAATTTGCATTCCACTGCCGCCATCGCATAAGGCAAAACACGCGCACGCACATCCCAACATACCATGCAATAACATCGTATCCACTCAAGAACTATACACCTCTAAACTTCAATTATTTCATCGACCTCTATATGTATGACCATGAAGCAGCAGGGGCTTGATAGACTCCAGCTTAGAGAAGGAACGGAACAAAGTGGCCCAAAAATAATAGTCCAAAGTAGAAACCCGCAAGGAAGCACCGTTACAAAAAAAAAAAAAAAAACCATCCCCAAACCCGAGGCGGCATCATCATTGGCCAAGTGACAATCGTGTCACAATTCATCATGGCCAAAATATTGTAGACATCCGGGTATATTTTTTTGGCTGCCACCCCAAAAGTTGTTCTCCGCATATAGCAGTGCGGTCATGCTACATGTCATGCTCCCTAGATCAGCATCCACCAGGCGCCCCCCAAAACACCAGACACAACGATGGCAGTTATAAAACCAGCACCAACCCTATCCTTGGTCTCTATCGGAGATAAATCCAGGGGCTGAACCGTTCTCTCATCACTCAGCCCAGCATTCGGGTCACCTTTACTCGTTCCTCCTTTGTCTGCTGTAACCGGTATCCCAACCGAGCGCTGCAGGTTGCTCTGAATAACCTCGAGCACCGCCATTTGCTCTCCCATGCCAGTATACATCACCTGCCAATCATCCTTTGACCACCTTAGAGAACAAGTAGTCCCATCTGTCCCACCTCTGCAATTCTTTGCCGCAGCAAGGGCCGTTGTTCTGAGGTATGGCATGATGATCGATTCGGTATATGGGGCCATTTTTACAGCCAATATCATAAAGCGGGAAAGGTAAGCCTTGAAAGACTGTTGGTCGGGATCGCAAAAACCGGCTGGTTGGACGTTAAATTCGCATGCTGGTTCAATCATAACATCTTTCTGTCCTTGACCCCATTCGGGATTTGCAAACATAACACTGGCAGCTGCAATAAGCGAATCAAGACGATCTTTCCACTTGGCTGAATTGGTCTATTCAAGGTTGTCAGATCTGAAATTCGTGAAATGAGAAAGAAAACAAACTTGAATCATAGCCCACTTACAATATTATATAAAAATGCGGCCCCAGCGATGTAGGTACCGGCATTATATGTCCATTGAATTATATCCATGTTCGTGCAATTATCAGTTGCAATACCATCGTAAACTTCATATTTAGTGGACAAAAGCCCACTCTCCACAGTCCAGTCATAGGCTATTTCTGCCCAATTGGCATAGGTAGAATTGCCGGTATATCTCGCAAGACGTGCGGCAAGTTGGAAGAAACAGCCATTGGAAATGGAGTTTTTGTAGTTGAAACCATTATTGAATGTAAAAATTTGCCATCTCAATCCTCCATTGCAAGTTTTGGTGTCCCACCGCCTTGCCTGAGAGTTAAAGACTCCCTGTGCCAATGCCAGCCATTGAGGCTGGTCAGCAGGAGGGTCAGGGTAATTCTTTTCGGCCGCCGCCATAACTGCTAGGCCCCAAAAACACTGGTCATCGTTACCCTGAATAGACACGTGTCAGTGGGACTCAGATTAGTAATTACCGAATTCCACTTACCAAGGACTTTGACACATTCGGAGGCATATAGTTCGCTGCAGGGCCGACCTGCCACAATAGCCCCTCGGTAACATCTTTATTCCAAGTTTTGTCCCCGGTATAGTACCAATAATCAATCATTGCCTGTTCGATGACCATTAGTGATAATACTCTTTGTGGATGGAGGAAACATACACCCCAGGCTGCTCCACATTCCCACCAGTAGTACGGCTCCACAAATCGGCCAGGAATTTGGCCAGGCTGATTCCCAATATAGTCTCTCATCATACCAGCAGCTGCAATTTTGGCTGCGCTTTTGATGGATTCTTCACATGTTAAGTCAGCAAAGAGCCTGAGTCAAGAAACTGTATGATTCTCACCTTCATTATCCAAGTCAAGGGGTATCTGGGCCTGTACTATTATGCCTACTAGTGGAAGCAACAATAGAAGTGAGGATAGTAGCCGGTGTACACCTCCATTTGGTGACACAACCATGTTTATGCTTTGAGAGATCCGCCCCTTATAGATCAAGCTAGGGACCGGGAATTGAATATCGACTAGAGAGAACCACGCTGAGCTAAGATAGTGGTTGAAATATATAGGGGGTAACGTATAATTCCACCAAGCTTTCGATGTCAGATACAACGAATTAGTGTCCCCTTTCGGCTTCCTGAGGAGAGTTATACAAGTTTCTTTGAAGTCGGACTAGTCCTGAGGTCGGATCAAAACAGTAAAGCGTAAGCTTTGCGGAGAACGGGATGATTAAATACTTTAGAAACGAGCGGCGCAGCCCACACAGGCGTACCAGGCAAGAAAATCGAGACGGATAGATGTCGGGGTTTTTTGATGTATGTCACCCGACGAATGATCCAGCGTAATATAGGTCTGTAGCTGGCTTACTCCTTCTGAACCCACGCAAGAGTTTATTCGAATCGACAACCTTCGGGCTCTCTGCCCCAACCCTATGTCAGGAGTCGAGGGCGTGCAGTTTCGAGCGAGTATATGAACGAACGAACGTGTGGTTGAGCGAGTGGACGTTGAAGAGGAGGAAGAGCGGGAGTGCGAAGGTGGAAGGAAGCCTGAAAAGGTCAAGAATCCAAGCCGGAAGCTGCAAGGATGAATTGTCCTTGGTCGGCGGTAAGATCACCACGAGACCCGGGGAGCGCTTGCGAGATCTCTCGCTAGGCACAGTTAGGACATGGGACGCACGCCGCGAACGTTTGGGTCCGTGATTCTAATTAGAGTACTCATTCAATAATTTAGTGGAAAGTTTCCCGCCGGATGGCCGAAGAGAAGCCAAGTTACATCATGTCATGCATTTGAGCAGCAGATCGAGTACGGCACAATGGCTAGACTACCAAGAACCCCCAAGCTCCAGAACGAGTGACATTAAATAAGTAGGTACTATTATACCCGACGTTGACATCCAACAAAAATAACCTCTTCCAAGCACACGGTGGTAGCGAGCTCGATACCAATACTATGTATACAACATGCAGACACTTCAAGTCTACCTCTTTTCCATGCCCTTGGCGCCCCAAAGCCCCAGCTTGGATAGGTACAATATGAAGCGTTTCGAGCACTAGCTGACCAGTACAGTACCGGTACAGCTATAAGAAGCTTACTACTTAAGTACAGTAGTACCTATGTACCGTATGTTGCCAACCAGACTAGTACCGTATCTCTAGAGTCAAGAGGTAAACAACCAACTTTTCATCACTTCCGGTATCTCTCCACTCCATGTTAAATTTAGAAACCGTGGCTGGTAGATGACCAGCCGAGCAACCAGACCAATAAGGGGCAGACTACCTATGAAGTAGGTATCAACCAGACTCCGCAACAGCACTCAAGCAACTATATCAAAATACTTAATTACGGTCCAGACTGCCCAAGTGCAAGGCTTTCATGCAGTTCATGCAATTCCTGCACGATTATCCGTACCTTGATCAAACTTGCATGCCACAGGCTTGAGTGTTTTCGTTGTGCCAGTAGCACAGCTCATGAACCAGACTACGGTACCTAACCCTCATGTACTTCCTGGTAGGTAGTTACGCACGCTCGCCTGTTGTATCTTGGCGTCTGGAGACTGAGACTTTCAAGCGTGCCTGGAATAGTTTAGCAGGATGCATTCTTGTAACTAAGTACATATGTACATTTGAAGGACAAAGGATTTGAAAGGTGAAAAATCCGGGAATGAACTTACATACTGGGATCAACGTCCGAACCTCAAACTCGCGGGCCCATCTGTTTCCGTAGGGGAGCACTTTCTTCCTAGTCTCGAACCCTTTTTCCCCATACAAATAGGGTCTTAAAATAATTGAGGGAGAAAATCCCCGTTTCGTCTTAACGACTCACATGATCTTGCTTACACAACTAGTACCTAAGTTACCAAGTTCCTGTTGCGTCTCGGCACCGCACCTCATAACTTAGCCGCTCAAGCATCTGGCCCCTTCCATTAACCAAGAAGTAATCTCCCAGCGATTTCACACCTCTCGCAGCTGACGAATCTTTAAGCAGCACCACTGCAGACGACATTCACGACATTCTCACGATCGGGTAATTCACTGAAAATACAAATCAGAAATGGCGGAACAACCATATGATCCCTATATTCCCCAGGGAGGGAATGGTGGAGCAGCTCCAGGCAACCAAAGGACTGCCGCTATCCAGCAGGTTGGTCAACCCTGATGTTAATACTCACTCCCATACATTACTTTGCACTTTTGCCTTCGATGTGTTCGCCAAAAAGTCGCGGGGACTGGGAGGCCTGGGTGGGGGCGTGGGTGTGGGCGTCTCCCACCAGCGCTATGCCCATCATCCCACTAAAGGAAACCTTTTCACCGATAAAACGTGATATAATATCTCGAAACTTATTCCGGTTTCCCTTAAATTTGAATATGACAACCGCTAGATGTTTTTCCTAGTGTCTCCAGGGTTTTGTGATGCGGTACGGGATCATGGCTGATAACGTTCAATGTTCATATAGCAAATCGATGACACTGTCGGCATCATGCGCGAGAACATCAACAAGGTAGCGGACAGAGGTGCACGATTGGACAGCTTACAGGATAAGACCGGTGTGCTCGCCCCACCACCCCACTATGGTGGAAGGAGGCTAACATAGGAGCAGACAATCTCGCCCAGTCTGCACAAGGCTTCCGACGTGGTGCAAACCGTGTAAGAAAACAGATGTGGTGGAAGGACATGAAGATGAGAATGTGGATAGCTATTGGTATCGTCATCTTGCTGGTCATCATCATCGTCCCCGTAGGTATGTACATATCACCGTCACACACCTTTTTCTGGTTCTTGTGATATCCACCGTTACTCCTGACGCCTGAATATCCATATGTACTGCTACTGACTGCGTTTTCCATTCAGTGGCCCACTTCAAGTAAGAAACATTCGCCATTCTGGATTCTATAGCCACCCCCGACAATTCCTAGAGCCACCCACATCACCACTATACACTCCGAATCGCCAATAGCGGGAGTATTGATTTTTTTTATATCTGTTTCATGGGACAAAGGCTCCGGTGAAATTGGCGCTGGTGCAACAGAGGCTGTTTTATGATGATAGACGTCTTGGGCTTATCTTATGAAGGCATGCGGAGGAGAGGAGAGGCTTGTGTGGAGTTTGGAGAGATAGTGCATTCAAACGGAAGCTCTCCAACCTCCCCTATCGCAACTTTGCCTCAACCACAGAGATGACTCGTTGGAAGGAGATGGAGGGAAGGTCTAGCCGACAAACCTGTCTTTTTTTTCCTATGCTGTTTGCTTAGTCTGGTTGGCACCTGTTTGCTTTGATTTTCGTTTTCTACGATTGCTGACTTAATGTGTGGTATGCTTACGAGATCGTTTTGGTTTGCAATATTGATTTTTTTCTCTAATGACATCTATGAACTCCTGGCATCTGTCCCGTCCACCTTGTTCAAGCTTTCGCCAACCCATCTCCTTGAGCTGCCAGGCGTGGGCAATTACTAGAGGATCTGGGAGTGCAGGAGCGATCTTCATCCGGAGGTTGAAATGCTGTTTATTTATTCATTTTGCTTTCTTGTACAATTATGAACCAGGTGTCGTTAACCTTCATTCTATAGTATACTTCCAAGCTACCTAGTACAAACAACAACGAATCCAGTGATATGTATAGGGCCTAACAGAAAGTACTTTTATTTACGTAGCGTTGGGGCGATACTACCTTCAGAATGATTTTTTCTATTTTGACTTTTTCGTTCGCTGCTGGTTACTTAACTGATTCGTCTGAGGCGAATTTAATAAAGGTTCTTTTTCCTTCCACAACCTAAAGCTTCGAGCCTTGTACTCGGGGTTGGCTTGCAACCTGAAATCATACCCGATAATGTATAGTCCACAGATGGCCAACTCGATCGAGTATTCTGACGGGCTTGATGCTCAAGTTTATGCTTGCAATTTTCGAGTAGGGTGTAGATGGTTGTGATAAGAAGGCACTTCCAGGATCTGATAAAAAATTTCCTCTGCGGGGACACTAGATCTAGCCAAGAACCCATGTCTAGGGGGTCGAAGAATTTGAAGCTTCATTGCTTTTGTATATCTCCTTCAACAGAGACAGGCAATTTCACATAATTTCTGTCCTGCCCCGCCCACCTTGACGGCCTCGGGCTGCAGGCTGAGAGTGCCCAGCAGACTGAGTGAGCAGCAAACGCAGGAAACCTTGTGATGAACTTGATGACTTGATAGCTCGGGCAGCTCTCGCCCATTAATTAAATATCAGACACACTGCTCTGCAACTCCCCTCGAGGTAGCTGATCCAGCATCCACTGAGCCACTACGCCCTTTCGAGGGTGCCTGCAGCCTGCTGTGAAAATCTTGCCATCAAAAGCACTCTGTACGAAAGTGCTCGCCATTCGTTCCTTGCACCATCTAACCTAGTCGCCGTTAACACTATCGTGGTGCAGATTAGTTGAAGTGAAGCTAAAGGTTGAATGCTGACCTTGAAGTATATATGCTTGCCGGACACCCCCCTCGCTTCCACTCAACCTCAATCAATTCCCGCTCCCTCGTCTTCCGTCTCCACTTCAGCCAGTTCCTGGGCTTGCATAGCTCAGGGCTCTCGTGCTTTTTCTCTGGGCAGTTTCGGTGAAGCTAAGAGCTGTGTGATACCCACTGTTTTTGCGTGACTCAATCCCGACCTGCGGCCGTCTCCCTTTCGACAGCAGTGAACTCCCACCGCAACCTTACTCCTCGCTGCACTTTCAATCAAGGATTGCACTTTACTACCGCAACAATGCTCTCCACGGTGCGAAATGCAACACGCATTGCCTCCCGTAGGCTCTCGGCTGTACGAAGACCAATTATGGCCACTGCTGGCGGGAATGTGGGAAGGGCCGCCGGTTCTGCAATTGTGCGCCAGTATACAAACGCCGCAACCGCTGATCAGTCTGCGTTGAACACTCGCGCCACCGTCATCCAATTGCTTAATAACATCGGCTCCAAGCGGGAGGTCGAGCAATACCTGTCACACTTCTCGTCAGTCGAGTCCCAGCAATTCGCCGTCATTAAGGTTGGCGGAGCTATCATCACTGAACACCTTGATTCTCTGGCATCTTCACTTGCTTTCCTTAACCATGTTGGACTATACCCTGTCGTTGTGCACGGTGCTGGACCACAGCTCAACAGGATGCTTGAAGCTGCAGGCATTGAGCCCGAATTCGAAGAGGGAATCAGGGTAACCGATGGTAAGACATTGGGGCTGGCTCGGCAGTTGTTTTTGGATGAGAACTTGAAGTTAGTGGAAGCATTGGAGAAGCTTGGTGTGAGGGCAAGACCGATCACGGGTGGAGTCTTTCAGGCCGATTATTTGGATCAGAAGAGATACAAGCTTGTTGGCAAAGTCACCAAGGTTGATAAACGACCCATTGAGGCTGCTATCAAGGCGGGATGCTTGCCAATTCTGACATCCTTGGCAGAGAATGCGGAGGGGCAGGTGTTGAACGTCAATGCGGATGTTGCTGCTGTAGAGCTTGCCAAAGAGCTACAACCCCTCAAGATTGTGTACTTGAGCGAGAATGGTGGTCTATTCCACGGTGTCACTAAAGAGAAGATTTCTACCATCAACCTGGATGAGGAGTACGATCATTTGATGAAGCAAGAGTGGGTCCGTTTTGGAACAAGACTCAAGATCAAGGAGATCAAAGAGCTGCTTGACCACTTACCGAGGACCAGTTCAGTTGCTATCATACATCCTTCCGCTATGCAGAAGGAGTTGTTCACGGATACCGGTGCAGGAACCCTTATCCGACGAGGGAATAAGCTTGCGTCTAAGTCAAGCCTCCGTGAGCTCAACCAGAGCAAATTGAAACAGGCATTGCTGAGAGATAAATCTACCAGCGATGCCGATGCGGTCATTCAAAACCTCTCAACAAAGAATATTAAGGCTTATGCTGACGAGCCAGTCGAGGTTCTGGCTATTGTCGAGAGCCCTAAGGGCTCCGAGCCAGCCATATTGACTCACTTTTCTGCTACAAAGCACAGATGGCTAGGAAATGTTACCGACAATGTGTTCAGCTCCGTCAAACGGGATCATGACAAGTTGGTCTGGAAAGTCCGAGCAGACGATGAGAATCTCACCTGGTTTTTCGAGAAGGCTCAAGGGAGCTTCTCTCACAACGGCGAAGTCCTATTCTGGTACGGAATCAATGATGCTGCCGAAGTCCGGAGCTTGTTGGATAGCTTCGTGAGGAGCCCAGTAGCCATCTCTGTTGGTGCATCCCATACCCCTCACGTGACGGGAATTAAGCAACAAGCACGAGCATTCTCCACTTACACCCGTCCCACATTCGCCTCTTCCCCAGTCCAGAGAGTGTATAACTCCCGAAGGACATTTGCAACGACAAACCCGAATCCTCCGCTTGGCTCATCGAACTCTACCAACACAAAGCCTGCAAAGGTAGCACTCATTGGTGCCAGAGGTTACACTGGACAGGCATTGATCAGTCTAATCAATTCTCACCCCCACCTCGAACTTGCACATGTTTCGTCACGTGAGCTTGCTGGAAAGAAGTTGGAGGGCTACTCCAAGAGCGAGATCATCTACGAGAACCTCAGTCCTGAGGATATCAGAAAGATGGAGGAGAGGGGTGAGATTGATTGCTGGGTTATGGCACTTCCTAATGGGGTCTGTAAGCCATTTGTTGATGCCGTGGACAGCGTGGGTACTGGAAAGAGCGTCATCGTAGATCTTAGCGCGGATTATAGGTTCGATGACAAGTGGACCTATGGACTGCCAGGTATTTCCCTTTTGCTAGTATAATAGAGTGAAGCCCTAACATGGGATATCGTTTCTTAGAGCTTGTCCCCCGAGCCAACATTGCCAAAGCCACTCGCATTTCCAACCCAGGATGTTATGCTACTGCTGCTCAATTGGCCATCGCACCGCTTCTCCCACACCTCGGCGGTGAACCCACCGTATTCGGTGTATCTGGATACTCTGGAGCAGGCACTAAGCCGTCTCCCAAGAATGATGTTGCACAGTTAACTGACAACTTGATTCCATACTCATTGACTGATCATATCCACGAGAGGGAAATCTCGGCACAACTAGGGGCCCAAGTGGCATTCATCCCACACGTCGCAGTTTGGTTCCAGGGAATTCACGTAAGGCAATCTGATGAACTTGATTTAACGTCTGGGGCTAATTTTGAACTCGAAACAGCACACGGTCAATATCCCACTGTCGAAACGGATGACCTCCCGTGACATCAGGAACATCTACCAAGATAGATACGCTGGTGAGAAGCTTGTCAAGATCACTGGTGAAGCACCATTGGTCAAAAATATTTCCGGCAAGCACGGTGTGGAAATTGGCGGATTCGGCGTCCACTCCCTTGGAAAGCGTGTGGTTGTGTGCGCTACCATTGACAACTTGCTCAAGGGAGCCGCCACTCAGTGCTTACGTAAGTATCTCGAAACATACCCCAAATCAGCACGTCACTAACAAGCCTTCTCCTAGAAAACATGAACTTAGCTCTCAGGTATAGTGAGTTTGAGGGCATACCTAGGGATTAGATTTAAGAACTGGAAGGGTCAATGTCTGTATTTGCCTTGGTTTGACGATTGTGCACATTCAGGGATATATCATATACGCATTGCAGGGTTTTATGCACAGGTTCTTGTAACTTCAACTCTTCGTTTTATTTTATTTTATTTCTTTACCAAATGTATATTCCACCTTCTTACATGGCTCTCGGAAAGATAAAAGTACCTGGCAATAAATAGGTGTTGGTGTAACATGAGATCACGGTCACCCCCGGATCAGATAAACTCCCTGCAAGTCTTGGATATCAGAGCTTGAGCCGAGTTTGAGCCCTCTGGAATTATTTATCTCCATTAGGCCCTGGGTGATTATACCACGGCTCTCCTCAATCGACAAGCGTTAGTCCGCGTCCCTGAACTTCCCATAAGCACTTTATTAAGTTAATACGATCTGCTGCGTCTGTACCTTGCATATAAGTAAATTGCACATCCCCGCCTTCAAAACTCCTCTCCCAATTCCTTCATCTTTGTAGCACCCATGGCACTCAACGCACGAGCAACTTCTCAAATTCTCCGATCGCTCAAGGTGAGCTATTTGGGCTATTATTTGTGGTGGAATTATAGTTTTGAATTGGTCTGATCATATATACAAATAGGCTGTCCCCAAGCCCTCTGTTCGGTCCTATGCTACCGCTTCGAGCCAGCTTGACCTCAAGTCTACCTTGAAGGAGGTCATTCCAGAGAAGAGGGAGCTATTGAAGAAGCTCAAGACCGAACATGGCCAGAAGAGCTTGGGGGATGTCAAGGTCGAGAATGCGATTGGTGGCATGAGAGGTATCAGGTGTATGGTCTGGGAGGGCTCAGTTTTGGATGCCGAGGAAGGAATCAGGTTCCATGGAAAGACTATCAAGGTGAGTGTGGGTGGTTGGAAGATGGCAATGCCAATTTTACTAATGCTTTTAGGACTGCCAACAAATCCTCCCCAAGGGAACCTCAGGCACAGAGATGCTTCCCGAGGGAATGTTCTGGCTGCTGTTGACTGGGAAAGTTCCAACCACCGAACAAGTTAGGGAGCTCTCGAAGGAGCTGGCTGAGAAGGCTGGTCTTCCACAATTCGTGGAGAAGATGATTGATAACTTCCCAAAGACCTTGCATCCCATGACTCAATGTAAGCCGAATCCTAACTGCTCTCGAGGACTTAAGGCTAATTTGATCGCGGAAATCCAGTTGCCATTGCGTAGGTCCACCATAACACTTCGCCAAAGCTACTACTAACTTACAGGCAGTGTCTCCGCCCTCAACCACGACTCCGTGTTTGCTAAGGTTTACGCCGAGGGCCTCAACAAGGCCCACTACTGGGAGCCTACCTTCGACGACTCTATCTCTCTCCTCGCAAAGCTCCCTACAATTGCGGCAAAGATTTACCAGAACACATATCGATCAGGCGGTCCTCTTCCCCCGATTGACAAGAAGCAGGATTGGTCCAGGAACTTTGCAGCGATGCTCGGTGCTGGAGAGAATGAAGGATTCGTAGACTGTCTTCGTCTTTACCTTGCCCTCCACGGTGACCATGAAGGTGGAAATGTCAGTGCACACGCAACTCACTTGGTTGGGTCTGCATTGTCCGACCCCTTCTTGTCCTACTCCGCTGGCTTGCAAGGTTTGGCTGGACCGCTTCACGGTCTTGCTGCGCAAGAGGTGCTGAGGTGGATCTTGTCTATGCAGAAGGAAGTCGGTGATAACGCTACCGATGAGGAGGTGAAGAATTATCTCTGGAAGACCCTCAATGGCGGGCAAGTCGTTCCTGGATATGGCCACGCTGTTCTCAGGAAGCCAGACCCTCGTTTCCAGGCCTTAATGCACTTTGCATCCTCCAGGCCAGAGATCGCCGCCGACCCAGTTTTCAGGCTCGTGAAGAAGGTGTGTCATTTTTATATCTTACCTATGCAATGAGGAGTATTGCTAACTAAAATTCGTATAGAACTCCGAGATTGCTCCACAAGTTCTCACTGAGCACGGAAAGACTAAGAACCCACACCCCAACGTCGATTCCGCGTCCGGTGTCTTATTCCACCACTATGGCTTCAAGGAGACCCTTTACTACACTGCCACGTTCGGTGTGAGCCGAGGATTGGGGCCATTGGCTCAGTTGATCTGGGATAGGGCCCTCGGCCTCCCAATTGAGCGCCCCAAGAGTTTAAGCATGGACGCTATTTTGAAGCTCGTTGGGAAGCAGTAGTTGTGTTGTGGTTGTGAGTTGAGGGTAAGCGGGTGTAAGAAGAATTATATATTCACGAATTGTATAACTTAGAGATATCAAAATTCTAGCTTGTTGTTTTGTTTACGGGGCACCTTTACGTATGAACATCAAATCAAAACGAGAATGTATATATATAACATGCTTATCAAGCAAGATGAGTACGAAAAGGAAATTTCCTAATCCAACTTGGAATTAATGGCCAAATTAGTTTGGCTGAGTTTGGTTGAGGGTAACTCCAGCCCAGCTTATTCGGGTCGCACGATCCCCCCATAAATACACCTGATCACAAGGTACCATACCGGTATTTGTTCTCGCAACAATGAAAAAGAAGAAATTCAACTACGTATGACAGCTGCCAAGGGAAGCAGCATAAAACCGAGGGGAACTTCCTACCACCTGATCGCAGGACTATTGTTTTTTTTTCTGTGGATCGTGGCATCTCTTGTGCATCTGACACCTCTAAATCTTGAAGCTATTTTTCACCTCTGTCTTCCTTCTCATTTAGCAAACCTTTTATATAGTATAGTATAGTCGACCAAGGTTAGGCTGACAGCAGCGACCATCCGCAACCTGGGGCGGCTGAAGCCACAAATTTAGGCTCCATATACAGATGCCAAAATGCTGCCGGGTGTCTGACGAAGGCTACAATAGCCAATCTTTGCCACTGCGTAATGTACAGCTGCGGCTCAAGCTCATACATCTGAACGAAACAATAGAAAGTAACGTAGTTCGAGATCTGATATCCGAATGGCCGAAAAAGCCAATGCCTTTGGTGGGTAGGGCTGAACTTCGAGAGGTGTGTCCGAGAGCTTCATTAGTATATCCTTTACGATATGTATTAACTATTTCCCTAATTAACAAGCATCTCGCCCCCCATGCCCTCTAGATGGTCTTGTTGCACGATACCTCGCAGCCTCTAGATTTGCACGATACCTCGCAGCCTCTAGATGGACTTGTGTCAACCATACTACTTCTGCCATGCTTTCATCCCATTCAAAATATTGATGATGCGTCACCTCCGGCTTGTCCCCCATGCATCAGCCTTACTGCACCTGCACATCGCCCTTCCAACCTGATACACCACCAGATCCCGGAAGATGCAGCTCCCCGGGACCGACCACCATGGAGGGTCGCACGGGGAAAATATGTAACCGTACCACCCACCACAGGCTGTCTGCCTCGGTGTTGCCGTAGGCTGCTTGGGTATTGTCGGTGCAGGAGCTCGTATAACATGGGTATTTGCTTATAGTATCGGAAGTACGGAGACTTACGCAGATACAAGCTTTTTGGTGCAGCCGGAGGGAGTTTGGCCGGCGGCTGACTGCTGATGCTGCTGGATTTGGGATCCACCAACCAGGAGATGGGATGCAGAAGGTTAGCTAGGGCGGATGTGAAAGCAGAGAGAAGCTTTGGTGCAATGGAACTGTCATGGAATGGGCTTGCTGATGTTTGGGCACTCCGAGATGTGCAAGCTTTGTGGTCTGATCTAAATGAATCATGGATCTGTGTGTCTGTGTTTACCAAGTCTCGCGTTCGTAGATGTAGAATCTGCAATTTGGTGGTAGGTAGAATGATATATTCAGGCCAAGTACCCCGTAGCATTCCGGTAGATCATCCCTTGCGTGGCCGAGGAAGTATCTCATTCTTGTATGTTGTAGTAGAGCCGGTGCTTCCCCATGATTGAGTACGTAGATAAAATGCCTCATTTGATCTGAGACCAGCCCCAAATCTCACAACTGTTGCCAAGATGATAGATACGATAGATTTACGAGACCACGCGACCGCATTGCAGCACAAATCGCCACCCAACGCCACCCAAGGGATACCCCACCTTAATTCACCGCCTCTGCAGTCATCAACCTCCAACCCCAAATGCTCGTTCGGTTTGCTGAGTTTGGGCTCCTACACCCCGGTACATCTTCATATCTATCTACTTTTACTTATCTTTCCTCAAGCCACATTGCCAGTCTAAATTTCCGACTCTCCGAGTGAGATGAAAAACTTCGTGGGCGCAGAAGAAAAAAACCTTTCAGCCCTACCGCTCTTTGCTAGGAATCCTAGCTGCGATTGCTTTCTACAGCATGCAAGGCGTCATGCTTCCAAGTGCTCACACGACCAAGTTTTAGATTTCAACGTCTTTGGTTCCAGCTGGTTAACAGCACAAAAGTACGAACTGTGATCATCCAGTTGATAGCATACCCGGCCCCCTGGTCAAGGCCCCACCCACACTTTCAAGCTTGATTAAGCTTAATTCAGGGATTGGAAGTCCTACCCATCGTCATAATGGGAAGGTGGAGACCCTGACTGCAATCTACACCCTTTAGTGCGCATGATTTGGTCCCTCGCGACGCCGTTTAACCTCCCCCAAAATGGTGCCCGTTATCATACTGCCCCCAAGGTTGGCTCATGCAAAAAAAACTTTAGGCGAGGATGCCCTTTAAGATTGGAGAAGCGCTATAGTTACTATGTCGTATGCGGACAGCCTCATACTAGAAGGCAGGGAAGTGGCTGCGAGGTTTTAAACCTTTCGCCTCCTGTTGAAAACAGAAAAAAACACCACCGGTCCCCTTACATTCCAGTGTGACCTTCGCATTGTTGGTCAATACTCACAACAGCAGCCAACAATCTGTGATAACACTATATTTGCAGGTTCAGGATCTTTCACCGTTCTATCGAAACCAAGGAAAGATGTCGAGTGAGGAGGAGAAACAGCAGGCCATGACGACCGCCACAGGAGATTACCTTGCTACTGAGGCCTCATCGTTGGATTATGATAACGCCAAATTGGCTGGTTGGTTACCACTTATCCCTCCGAAATCTACCTCTGGCTGGTACTCAAGCGGAGTACATGTCTTGTGACGATGTGTGTTGCCGATACAAGAGCGATGGGCTGATTATCATGATATCACAATCATATATAGAAATGGGTTATGTTCCTGAACTCAAAAGAAACTTCTCCGTCTGGACCCTTCTCGGTATTGGTTTCGCCTTGACAAATTCGTGGTTCGGCATCTCCGCCTCGCTTGTAACTGGTATCAGCTCCGGAGGACCAATCGTCACAGTCTATGGCATTGCCTGGGTCGCATTTATCAATGGGTGTGTAGGAGTGACATTATCAGAGCTAGCTAGCGCAATGCCAAATTCCGGAGGCCAGTACTACTGGGCTCACGAGTTGGCCCCAAAAGAGTGGGCAAACTTTTTGGCATATTTGACAGGAGCAATTGGATGGGCGGGGAGTGTCTTCACATGTTCGAGCGTGGCCTTAGCTATCGCGAGTGGGTTGATGGGGATGATCCAGATCAACAATCCTGACCTGTGCGTGTCTCGTCCCATCGAATACGGCAGCTATATGCTTAAACTCACCTGTTACACACAACTATTGTGGGTACCGAGGCAGTATGGAAATCAAAATCTAATCTTTTGTAATTCAGGGTCATTAAGAGGTGGATGGTATTCGTAGCATACCAGATCTTCAACTTTGTGGCCTTTCTCTTCAACTGCTATGGCCGAGCACTACCCACCATCGGCTCCGCTTTCATGTACATCTCGCTTACGTCCTTTACTATCATCACTATCACTATCCTCGTCAAAGCTTCCCCAAAGCAGAACGCAAAGTTCGTGTTTGCAAATTTTCAAAATGAGACAGGCTGGGAGTCAGGCGCAATTGCGTTCATTGTGGGTCTTATCAATCCGAATTGGTCATTCGCATGCCTTGACTCTGCGACACACCTTGCCGAGGAGGTGGCGAACCCGGAAAGGGTTATCCCTATTGCAATTATGGGTACTGTTGCAATTGGTTTTACCACTGCGTTCAGTTACTCTATCGCCATGTTTTTTTCCATGAACAACTTGTCCGAGTTAGTTGCGACCCCAACTTTGGTACCTATCCTTGAGTTGTACCGCCAGGCTACAGGGTCTATCTCGGGAGCCACTGGGTTGGAATTTCTGGTCTGCTTGACTGGTTTGGGTTGCCAGATTGCTTGCCACACATGGCAGGCGAGGCTGTGCTGGTCCTTTGCCCGAGATAGAGGCCTTCCTGGCTCGAGGTACTGGTCTGTAGTCGACAAGAGGATGGGAATTCCATTCTACGCCCATGCTATGAGCTGTACATTGGTTGCTATTCTCGGAGTCCTGTATATTGGCTCCGTCACTGCATTCAACAGGTTAGTTTACCCCTTCCTCAGTTTTCAAATATCACGAAAGGATAATATAGCTGAGCCGAGCGTTCCCGCAATAGCATGGTCACTGCATGTATTGTCCTATTGTACATCTCGTACTGTATCCCAGTTGTGGCGCTCCTCGTCAAAGGCCGTGACAACATCAAACATGGGCCGTTTTGGCTCGGCAAGTTCGGCCTATTTACCAATTGGGTACTGTTGGTGTGGACTCTTTTCACGCTGATCATGTACTCGTTTCCCTTTGTTAAGCCCGTGAAACCTGATAGTGAGTTCCTCCCTTGCTTTTCTTCCATACACTAGACCCACTATTTACCCCCGACCCATATTCATCACACAAACCCCTGCCTAACGCACCCTATTGTTCCTACCTTACCTCCCACTATGCCTGTCCCTTCGCAAGCACACCTGCCCCTTGCATGCTGGTTCCACCGTTACTGTTTACCTATCAAAATAAATTGTCTAATAATATCCCTCTTGCAGACATGAACTACGTCTCGGCAGTTTATTTTGTTGTCTTTACCTTTGTGCTCGTCTACTGGGTGGCCCGAGGGAAGCGAACCTTCCGGACAAGGGACGAGCGGGAGGTGGCGGTTGAAACTATTTTGGCTGGGCGACCAATCCACCGGATTTCCTCCGTCACTAGTGATCATTCTCCACGGGATTAGACCCGAGTAACTCTAAATTGCGAACGGTATAAATTACCTTTTTGTTTTTAGGGATTTTCGATTATGGTCTCGTGCATTTCAAAAGTTGGGAAACATAGCAATTTTAGGGGCGGCGTGAACAGGGACGTGATGATGTAATGGGCGTTAACATTGATTCCATTGCTATCTCTGGGTCTTGGATACTTGGGTTACATTTCTCTTCTTTCGTTGTTGTGTTGCATTTCAACTGGCAATTAATATTGAATGCAGTGTCATGCAATTTATATTGGATGCAGACTGGTGTCTAGCGTCATGCAATTGTTGCATTTATATCGGTTTCGTTTATGCAATGCCATGTAATGTTTCATGTACAGCTACGTGGGGTAAAGCAGAACAGGGGAAAGCAGAATAGGGAAGGCTTGTGGAGTGAGGTGTGGCGACGACATGGTTGACATGCGGCAGCTGGGGTCGTTGAAGTAGTGACGTTCGATGAGGAGAAAAGAAGCACGATACGAACAAATACAGGTGGGGAAGGGCTCTCAACTAGCCTGGGGAAGAAGGGCTCTCAATTAGCCAGAAGACAGACGCATGTAATGATATTAATAACTTTTATCATGAAAACGCGACCCTTATTCAACGGGAGTTAGTAGTACTCAGGTGGTTGGGACAAAGAACAACGAAACAGCCGTGATACCACACCTTCCTCTATTCCACTATTTTCTCCGCCGCTTCCCCTTCCCCTGCCAACGAGGACATCCCTGGTGCTTGGTTTCCCAATTGGGCTTATGTATCTCCTAGATCTACGGCATCTGGGCCGTCACTACGCCAGCTGCCACAAGGAAGCATGATGTAAAACTCCCACTAAGTCTAAAAATAAATTGTACACAATTAAGTAAAGTTCTCACCCCCCATTTTTCCATTTCTGTATCGAGTTACTCTGACTAACACCGTGATATCTCCGGTGGGAAAAAGAAGAAAATTAAAGGAGAGCTAGGCACAGTGGTTCATCCAGACTAAGTTGCAGGAATACAGTTAAAAAGAGTTTTTTAGGATAGCTAGAGTGGGGCATGAGGATGGAGTTTCCGATCCTGCGGGATACTTCCAACTGCACCAGTGTGACCCAACACCTGCAGCCTCGTTCAGGAGCAGGCTGAACTCAGACGGGAAACGTTTGATTGGATGAGTAAATTCCCCACCCCGTTGTTTCCATCAGCATCTGTATAGTAGAGGTATGTCAGTACCTCCCATAGGGCATGGTATATGTTTGATGCATATTGCTTCCTCAAACACAAATACGCGAAGGAATACGTGTATACTCAAGTACTCATGTCAGAATATACTTCACACAGTGCCGGCAAGGGGTACATAGAGTTTATCCACCTGACATTCTCCTTACGTCTGTCAGCTACTCACCACTCAATCTGTGGGTAGATAATGTGCAAATCCCTACCTAACGGCTGCCTCCACATAGAATTAATAGTTCGACTGTTAATGGGACCATACTATCCCCGGGTTGTGCTTTCGATGAGAGCATAAACTGCGATGGCCAATAAGGTTGCATCGCCTCGGCATGTTGCTTGGGCTATTTTAAGAATCAATAAAAATCTGACCAGGGCCGGGGTAGGGAAGGCGTGGGAACGAGAACAACCATTAGGAACCTCTCTTCCGGAGAACTCATCTGGTGCTGTTCTTGTGCTACAGAGCTCCACTTTTCTCCCTTGACCCCCTTCAAAACATAGCGCCCTTGCAAACCCCAGGATGTTTGGTCAAACTCTGGTAATGTTGAAGAGGCAAGAATATACTCTCTATCTCGCGAGGGCTTTTCCGTATGTTAGTTTTCCAAAGACACCAGCGTAAATGGAAGGGCATGGCATTGATGAAGGATAGCTTTTTACCAAACTCCTAGAAGGAAACTAATACTGAGCCCTCCTTGGTGAATGCATGTCTCAGACATCCTTTCGTCTGACCTTCCAATTAAGACACCCATGCCGTATCTGACCGCCGGAGCGGGTGAATGACAGCTTGAGCCAGGCCTCCTCAGGCACAAATGGTACCTGTCACCTCCACATTTTATCAAGCCATTCCCCAAAGATGTATGAACCCTCCCAACATATAGCTTGACCGTTTGCCTAAAAGAAAGGAATGACCTTGATACAGAGCATGCATTAAGCCATGTGTGACTTCTGAAAGAAATTAGTGATGAGGTTTCAGGCGCTCCGGCTCTGTAGGTAGCTAGTTCTTCGGTAAATCGTCCAATGGATGGAGCTTGATGAAGCAAGGGCGAAAGATAGTGCAACTGTGCTACTGGTACTCAGGTCTTGGCCACAGCGTAACGAGGGTGGCATCTGACTTTTGAGTGCCCACTGTTCAGCATCAGGGTCCATCCTATCAGACAATATGCCAACGGTTTAATGGTGGGAAAATTTATACAGAGGCATGGCAATTCTGAGAGAGATGTTTACAGTCAGCGTATAGGAAGCTACCATAACGGCCCGAGGTAACGTTAAAGGCACTAAGCCTGAAGAATAAAAAGACAGTGTCGCGTGGTGTTTATTTTTGAACAATGCGTGCCTGACCGGACTCGCTCGCCTTGAGGAGAACTCGGCAATGACTTCATCCGCCGGAACCCAAACGGCAACAATTATGTTCAATTGAGTGTCCCGGGAGTCCCCTCCAGTAATAGCACCAGGAGATTCCCCCATCCGAGAAAAACGGTTGATCCGCTATGTTGTACTTTCTGAAGGAAAATTCCGTGCTAAAGATAGCAGCACCTAGGGTCCTACACATTGGGGTCTGCCGTAAAGACAACCCTCTCCTTGGGCTTCCGGTACTATCCCAGGGTTTTGTAAGTTGCCAAAGACGTGTGAACTGTTGGGACGATTGGCTGTACGTTGAAATGTGCATGCTAGCCAGTCTTGATATTATTAGGAAAGGTTGTAGAGTGAATTTGGAAATTTTGTCCATGAGGCTATAAGCATATATACCTAGCTGTTAGTTTTTATACGGTATACTAAATTCAACCGCGGACAGAAAGACCAACAAAAATAGTAGCCTAGTTGCACCCCCTGGACACAGCTAATGTTCATATATTTAGATCGTAATGGTTATGTGGAAATATGGGAGATGACCGGCCCGGGGAGTTGTCCGCGAGCCAATAACCTGTGTTCAAACAGGGTATGTGATAGAAACCTAGGACTCTATTGTTTCAAGTACATTGCCACCCGAGTACTCTAGGGCCTATTGATGGACCAGTAAATGCGGGTATACGTACGTTAACATATAACGTCAAGGCTGTGCTCTGCCCGAACCCACCACCAATTCGGTAACCACCGTCCTAAACGGCACAGTACTACTTAGTCAATGTAGCATGGCTTTCGGTTTCAAATTCTCTATTGTATGTGCCGGCTGCGGGGAGGTATGTGCATGCTAAATGCATGGAGATTGTGCATAGGTAGGTAGCTATGTATAACTAGCTCAGTGGGGGCTAACTGTAAGCTATCTACTCTAACCCCCTTCAATCCTGGGAGTTATAACCGAGAACGCCAACCAGACTACCGAGAAAGGGGATTTGGATTAACTGTAATGGGAATTCATCATTTCCTAACTAGGTAGTCGACGTTGTAATTGTATGGGGTGTGCATATCGCCATCGAGACTGATTGGTTAGGTTGATGGTTGGACTTTAGCCGATGAAAATTGTCACTATCTAGCCTGCATCGATGTATTCATCTGTGGAAAATTTATTTCGAGAACAGTCTAGATCTGGGCTCGAGAAAGCAATTCACCTCGATCTTGGGCCCACAACTTCGGTTCGTGATCACATTCTTGTATCCAATCTACTGGAAAGATATTCTTGTATATATGATCCTGAACTTCTTCAACTGCCAAGGCGTGAATACAGTTTCAGGTAAATATACATATGCACGTAATTCCGTCTTGGCCAAGAATATACGGAGCCAGCCGACAAACCATAATATTGACATCCTCCATCACTGCTATTGATACCTTGCACCTTCCATCGATATCCTCAGCCCCCTCAACCTTTTCAATTAGCACAAGTCTCGTATATCTATAACACATAGGGTTAGCTCCAATGCAGCAGCCGAAAGGAAAGATTAAGCCTTAACTGATGATGTAGGGTTATAGATTGCAGTAGTGCACGTGACTATGGAGTTTTGGATATAGGCGCACCTGCATGGTTCACGGTCGACGTCATAGTAAGTTTCATAACCCATCCGCCTGGAAGACGCATATAGCAACAGTTAAACATGCAGAGGTCCTATGGGACGAATTGGGCGTGAAAAACATGCCACAAAGCTGTGCTAGTCTGCAGATACTCAACGCTACTTGCCAACTTAGTTCTATTCATTTCAAGTGACCAAAGTAAGGTCCCATGGTTCGGCTTGATAATCTTGTCAGTCTAAACCTACGGGTGCACTACTACTTCTGATCCTCGGCGCTCCTCTCCGGTTTATCAGCAATCTAGTTAACACAAGTCCAATTATATGCCCTCTAATATTGGTAATTATTAGTTCAACTTCAACACCTAGCGTTTCATTATTCGTATTAACGTTTAGCTAGTCTTATGCTCTATATGACATATTATTCAATAGATGCTTACTTGGTCTCGTGGTCTAAGCTTACAGAGTTGTTTCCGCATTTGGATGGTCAAAGCGAATTAGGCGAAGTGCGAAGTCTGACTCGAAGCTGATCAGCCCTAAGCTTGCTCTTTGAATATTGGTGCATGCAAATGTCTCTACTGGAAATGGCACGCAGCTTTGATTCCCTCAAGCTTCAGATTGGTATACATATGTACTATACATTTCCCATAGCGCACACGTGGAAGGTTCTCCGCCACGTTGTTGCTCCACAGGAGTCTTCGATCTCGGCACCCTTCGATAGATTTTACTTACTCACTTAGGCATTAGTCGAGGTGGCGGAGACGTCCTCTTGATCTAAAAACGTGAAAGTGAGACATTCGGTAGGCGATCATGCGGTGTAGAAGTTCAATTGGACAAGAAATTGGGGGCTAGTCGGATATTTACGCTGTGAGATGTCGTGGTCGGCGACGCCGGGGCCGAAAGGTGCTGTAGATGGAATATTTGACGAAGTTCTGATCAGGGAGTTTTACATGCGCAGATTTTTTACCTCAAGTACTATGTACTTTAATTATTCCGCGTCCAGATCTATTTGGGGACAAATATAGAATACATATGCATGCAGTTCTATGCCAACGCGATTGGACCAATAATGTTAACAAGAAGTAGCTCTTACTCATGGTCACGTATGGACTCAGGCTTTGTCTCTTAATGGCTCGGCCGTTCACAGGGCTGAGATTTTAGAGATGATATGAGGCCAGACAAAAAATAGGATTACCCGCTCCGTCAATTGGTGAAGGCGCTGCACAAGCATAATAATTTCATGCGTATACTTGGTGGCTACAAGTGTAAGTTGATTTATATTTATGTATGTGAGGGATACGATAGTCTAATTGGCAGGGGGAATGCAGTGTGGCCTGGCTTGTGTTTCACATGGCCTTGTAGCAAATTATATGAGAAGGATGGGGAATCTCCGTAACCACCTACTAGATCTATCATCGCCAATGTAGATGTCCTCTGGTATGTTCTTTGCATGATTCCGCTGTGGCCATTCTGGTTGCCTAATGATGACATACATGTACATGTAAGTATGTACTTAACACGCCCGGTTGATGAGAGTCTAAATTCAGCCCCGTAGATGTACCACACCCGGCTACTTACCCGTGACTAGGGTTGTAGTTTGCCAACTTGGTTCCTGGACTAGGTACTGAGATCTGCTTTCAAGATATATTCCGAAGCTTGAGTACACATGCAGGATGGCTATTGGGTGTTTGTCCGAGTACGATCCCGTGTGAGGTCGACTGCAGCTGGGCATACCGTAACGTTAACATGGAGCGCTTTGTAAATGCTGCTCAATTGTGGTAGGCTCTGCCAACTGCGACATACGTGGAGCTGGGGCTACAGCGAGTACTTTTGATCTTTGAGCGAGGTGTGAAACCCTGGAGCTGCAGCGCACAACCAAGCCCGCTTGGCAGATGATCCGAGTCATGCTTGGGTGTGCATAGGTACAACAGCACAAACTTGGACCCGGCGATGATGCTGATGATGCTAGCCTGCGGCCGCGGTCATTGAAGCTTAAGCAGCCTAGGTGTGAGGGTGCAGAATTATGAGCCGAAGCCCTTCGAGTTGAACACACCTGTTGCATGCTACCAATGGCCAGCATGGCGTCCGCGATCTTTCGGCCTTGAGCAAGGCCACACTCCTCTCGTCTAAGGCCCAGTCCATATGCATCGTTGGAGCGGTGGACCGGCGCCGACGTCCTCCTCACCGCTCGCAGTCCCCCATCGACCACGGCAAGATCTTCCCTCGGTCACTGATCCGATCACACTCATGCGACGGTAGTGCTGGAATCCTTCGCGCTACGGCAATAGCAAGCCACGGACCGGCTTTGGTCATCGTCGGTGCCGTTCTGCGAGCTGTTCCCCATCAAAAACTCCCACAACATGATGCTAAATATTGACGAGGGGCCAATAATGGATTGGTCTTAGCCTGGGCCCGGGAGCTGGTCTTCTCACGACCCCTTGTCGGGACCAATGAGGTATCCCGGTGTGTGGCCTGAACGTTAATCGTGTAGTAGGTACCTACCTACCTACGGCCTTCATCCACAGCACCCTCCTTTTTGCATCTCCCCCCCCCTTACCCCCAAAATACCTGAACAGCCCCTCATCATGTGCGGACCCCCGCTAACTCTGTGCTCTGCTGGATGTACCTACATAGTAGCTTTGTGAAACCAACTGCTGATTGGGGGGCATGAATTGAGCACAGAACATACTACCTCTCGCATGTCTCACAGCGAGTTTTTTTTGGCCTTCGGGCCATCATTCGCCCTCCCTCCTATATTCCCCCCACAACACCCTATATAATACTACTGGGCCCGCTTCTCACGAAGCGATTCCTGATCCAACATCCAACTGACATCAGTCCCTCGTTTATACAAAAAATAAACCACTTCACTCGCTGCACTTATTTCGCCCAGCATTGTTTGCACATCAACTGACAACTAAGGCACAACCTAAAAATTCACTGTCCTGGAGTAGAAAGTAGATACCGCAACAGAGCTCTTGGATCTTTATACATTCGCTCGCTGATCGCCTCGGCACATTTCGCCGATTCATAAAGCATTCAAGAGTTCTCGAGCTGTTATTCAAGCTGGATTTCGAAATATTTCCGCCTATTCCCCCACACTCGTTATTCGATCATAACTTCTTGTTCACTGGAATGGATTCTCTTCACATGTCCCCAGGCACAAGCCTCGGATCCCTCGCACAAGCAGCCAGTTCACACATGTACTCTACGCCTTCTGTCGACGGGGGTGAACCGTCGAGTACGAATACTGGAAAAGCGCCAGCTAAGGGGGATGTTACGAATACCGGTGAAATACGCACGAAGCCGAAGCAGTCCAAGAGTCGCAATGGTGAGAGGAATCCTTCCAAATTATATTTGGTTTGGGGGACAATGCACAATGAAATGGAGCTTGAGCTGGTAGCTCAAGTAGACAGGGAGTTCAGGTTTAATATGGATGGCTAACCCAACATGACTTATATAGGGTGTGTCACCTGCAAAGGAAAGAGGTTGAAATGTGACGAAACTAAACCGACGTGCCAGCAATGTAGGTAACTAAATGCTGAGATTGATGTTATGGCAGTTTCTGATTGAAGCAGGCGCAAAACGGGGAGTTGAATGTGGAGGCTACAAAAAGGATTTCAAGTGGAGAGCATATGAAGAAACTCAGATGAGCTCCAAGGCCCCGAAGAACTCCAGAAAGAGTATGTAATCTTTGCCGTCAAAAAGTGGCTTATGCTGACGAGTTTAAAAAGTTACCAGCGGAATTAACAAGCCGAAGAAAGTCCCACCACCTCTTTCAAATGCAGCGCTGAACGTTAGTGAAACGTCTCTCTCCGTGTGGAATGCATCACTCTCTCCATTCTCGCCAACCTTTGGCTCACCTTTGCCATACGATACTGGTGCACGATATCCATACGATCATCTTCCACAACAAGATATGCCAATGTCCGGCAAAAGTGAAGGCTTTGATCTAGACCAAAGTCATGGCTATGTAGTTGATCACGAAGGGTCGCTGTCTCCTCACTTTCGTTATGGGCACCAGTCCCACGCCAGCCAATCGAGCATTGATACTTACCTTGATATGAATGAAATTGGACTATATTCATCGACGAATACCAGCTACAATGATATATCTGCCAGCATCAGTGGTGTTGCTTCAGTCTCTGAGATTGCTCCAAACTCAGTTTACCCTACGATATCTGTGGATTCTGCGGTTTACCCCGTCGCTAGTCCTCCTATTAAGCTTGAGGATACAGAAGAGGATCACCTTTACAGCCTTGCCGCCGCCCCACAGGATGACGGGGCATGGGCCATGGGGTTTCCGTCACCAGCCATGTCCAACCATTCGTCAATGTCCTCTGAGTCTCATCATTCTAAGCAAACAATCGTACGCGGCGTTCCAATAAATGCTTCAGATCCAGACATACTCATGATGCATTTCGACCGAAGCACATGCGGAATCATGTCGCTCAAAAACGGCCCAAATGAGAACCCTTGGAGAACATTGATCTGGCCAATGGCGCAAGAGACTCCTGCTCTCTATCATGCTATTTCCGCAATGACGGCGTTTCATCTTTCGCGTGATACGCAAGCATTTCGGGTGCAAGGAGTTGAGCATGTACGGATGAGCCTAAATGCCTTAAACACCGGGATTGGCAATGGAACTATGAGTGATGAGGGTGCTTTAGCGACGACCTTGGTTCTCGCTTTTGCAGAGGCATTCGATCGTCATATTACCACTGGGGTTGAGCATCTCAAAGGGGCCAAAATCTTGATCAACAGAGCACTGGCGAGGCATCAACATAGCCCACAGTGGTCTGAGAATGTTAGGCGCCTGAAGTTTCTCTACAATGTCTGGGTATATCTCGATGTGCTTGCCAGGCTCACTTCTGACAGTAATGATGATGATGATGTTGCCAATCCAATTGTTTTTGGGCCGGTTTCTCCAACAGAAGAAATTGATCCCTTAATGGGCTGTGCAACGACATTATTTCCGTTGATCGGCCGTGTGGCAAATCTCGTTCGTAAAGTTCGCCAAAGTAGCAACAATTCGATTAACATCATTACCGAAGCCGTCGAACTTAAGTCTCTTCTAGAGAAGTGGGCTCCGGCAGCGTCATTTCAGAACATCGAAGATACTGCAACTACTATGGGGCATTGCTTGAAGACAGCTGAAGCTTACCGGTATTCAACTTTGCTTTACCTTCACCAGGCAGTTCCAGAGATCCCATCTGCGACTTCATATCAACTAGCAAAGAAAGTTTTGGCCTTTCTCGCAAGCGTACCGATCACATCAGGTGCCTGCATTGTGCATATTTACCCCCTCTTAGCTGCAGGGTGTGAGGCACAGGGTGCAGAAGAAAGGGGTTGGGTGAAAGATAGATGGGAGCACTTATCGGCAAGAATGTGGATTGGAAATGTTGACCGAGCCTGGGAGGTCATGAGGGAAGTATGGGACCGCAGAGATGCGCATAGTCGCCGAAAAGATGCTGAAGAGCTTCTCATGCGAAATGCATCATCCATTCGTGCTACGTATTCACATCCAGCATCTCGGGCTTCGTCGGTTCCGAGAACAATAAGCCCCAACGATTCGATGGGGCGTGACTGTTCCTTCACTCCAGAACCCGAAAATATTACTCTATTCGATAATTTTGGATATCCTATTGATCCCCGTGAGAGGAAGTTGATGAGGCCAAACCTCGTAAGGTCCAGCAGTGAAGGCTTGCTGGATGAGTATAGCACTGGGGCCGAAGAGTGCATAACTGTAAAAAGTACGTTGCATTGGGCCGGAGTTATGAGGGACTGGCAATGGGAAGGTATGTTGCAGCTTTGGTCCCTCGTGTATGATTTAACCTGATCACTGACTTGTTTGTGTAGTCCTTCTTGGTTGATCTTCTTTTCTCCACTTTTGTGTTCTCTGCGTTTCCCTTTGCCATCACTTTCCTTAAAAACGGCGTCTTTCGGGATAATTCTCATTTGTCATTGCTTCACTGGGACATCATGGTGTATTGATTGGTCTTCGGTTGCCATTCCTTCTTGCATTGGGTTGTTTGGTCTTTTTGTCTCCACGTTCCTTATGGCGTTGCACGTAACACTGATTTCTATACACTCCCTGAACATTGTTTTTGATTCCTTTAGCATATACCATTTCTTTAGATAGATAGGGTTCATGACGAGACTTGTTTTATTATAATATGGGTTTGATGAAGTCTCCTTTTCTTGATATATTTCTTTGGACGGAGTACTGGAGTGGGAGGCTCATACATTTTGACTTTCCTTAATAACTAGTTTTGAGTTTTTGATGGCCTTTTGGGACGGTTTGGAATTGGTGGCTTTCTGTAATGGTTGGAATTAGTGGCTTTCTGGAATGGTTGGAATTGGTGGTTTTTTTGGAAGCGTTGGAAGCTTGCATCCATACTGGAGCTGGATGAGAGTATTGGATGGATTTGATAGTCTGGTTGGGATTTAAATGGGATCGGGTAAATGCACTCTCGAATTATATACCTTGAAGCTGGGGGCAAGTTTGTGATGAGATGATGGGTCGAGGTTTTGCGCCGACTCTTGTAGTGGCTGCTCCCCTCTGAGACAGTCTGGGGGTACATGCGTACAGCATTGTTGATGCGACAGACTACATCTTGGCTGGTTACCTGCTGCTTGCATTCATGCCCTACTTGGTTCACTTCTTACCACAGCCACAGCAACCTGTTGAATATAGGTGTTAAACTACAAACTTGTATTTTTTCCCCGCTAAGGTGCTATAGTAACTTATGAAAGATACTTATATCAGGCTAATTCAACACTTACTCACATTCCTCCTCCTGTCTTGATTCTCCAACCATGGTGACTGTTCGTGGCTATGGCTTGGACTACCCGATTGCTACCTTTTCTTCTAGACTCGAAAAGACTGTCCTTATATTTTGGCTGCTCTAGGCTGGCGAGAGCAGTCACGATATTATCCGGGGATAGGATTTGCCCGCACTGTGCAGCAGGTGAGCTTCAGGTGAGCTTCAGCTAGTCACTATAAATTATGTAGTCTATGAGAAAACATGCTGAATGCTAATTTTGAAGGCTGCCACCAGCGATTGTACGATTTTTAAACACATACGGTCAATTGTTTCAGCCTCCGCTGAGGACGTCATAGCGGCCAACATAATCAGCCCGGAAAACTCCACATCTTGAAAAAAGGCTAAGTTCATTACAAATATTGAGCGCCTTTGATGCTGCTA
>Ga0307511_10000415_pt1 | contig 45460 bp, 35 predicted proteins | sample 13_EM_MG_FD_200266 | JGI IMG/M metagenome (GOLD analysis project Ga0307511, IMG submission 200266) | Populus trichocarpa ectomycorrhiza microbial communities from riparian zone in the Pacific Northwest, United States - 13_EM | ecosystem: Host-associated > Plants > Roots > Unclassified | place... | reverse complement strand
GCATGTGGTGACTGTTTGCACCGGCGTCTTTGTGGCCTTTTTTGCCGCTCTGTTCCCGGTGGGCAAGCTCGCCGATATCGCCAACACCGGCACCTTGTGCGCGTTCTTCGTCGTGGCGCTGGGCGTTTTGATCCTGCGCCTGCGCGATCCGGAGCGGCGACGCACCTTCCGTGCGCCGCTCCTCTGGGTGGTCGGCCCGCTGGCCATCTTTGGCTGCCTGTTCCTCTTTTCGCAGCTCTCCACTTACACCGAGCTGCTGTTCGTCGGCTGGACCCTTGCCGGCATTCTCGTCTATGTCGCCTACGGGTATCGTCGCAGCAACCTCGCCCGACTGGCATGTCGCATGTCGGCGCTTCGATGCCACACAACAGCTCGCGAAGCGCCGCGGTCGGTTACAGGCCCGCGTAGCGTCCATCGCGAAGATGTTGGGCGTCACTGACCGAACGGTACATCGTTGGCTATCAATCTACCGTAAGAATCCGGACCTGACCGGCGACAATTAAAAGTGCCGGTCACGTTGTCTCAGTAACAAGGCAACACGTGATGCAGTCCACGCAAGATTGATGCAGCTCGAACGGCATACGATTCTCCGCGACGATATCGCTCGGTCCGTCCGGAATCTTTAACCATCTTGAGAACGGCCCGCCCGCGACCGCAGCAGATGGCGGCAGCCCTCCTCACTGAATTTGCCGCGGATCGCCGGCAGCTTCTCAGTTTTGCTGGCCGCGCGCAGAGCCGCGCAGCCGCTCCGTCAACAAGCGCGCAGTGCACCGATTCGGGGCAGGATCAACACGAGCTTGCGGAGGTTGAAGCTCTAATTTCGAGTCATCTGCCGCGTCAGCGCGACTAGGCTTGCTTGCTGGGGTTGTCGTTGGGAAGCGTAATTTTCAGTCCGGGCTGCATTTCCTTGCGCTCATCAGACCCGTCCGCGATGCGCAGGGGAGAGCGACTTGCCGCATTGTTCAGATGGACGAGCTTGGCAAGCAGGAACATTGGAATGGCACGCTCGCCCTCTGAAAGACGGAGTTGGAAGCACGATGCCCGAACAGTTGCGCCGATTGCGCAATGACGTCTCCAGATCGTATGTTTAAGGTAGATGCTCCCAGGCGCCTCCATCCGGAGGTGGAAGCCGGGTTGGGCGCAGCTGCGCTGATCTACCGTCCCGTGTCGGGATTGGCCGGATCCTGCGTCTCTATATCTTAACAGGACCGTGCCGGGCCGAGTGCCGGCCGTGCCGTCCGCATTGCAGGTTTCGAAGCACACCATCGATTCTCGAACAGGAGATCTGTTGATGAAGACAATAGACCGTCGTGATTTCATGTCGGGAGCGGCGTTGCTCGGTGCGGCCCTGCCGTTCGCCAAGTCGGTTTCTGGTGAACAAGCTAGCGTGTCACAGAAGCCCAACATCGTCTTCATTCTCGCGGACGACCTCGGCTATGCCGATTTGTCCTGCTATGGGCGGCCCGACATCGCCACGCCGAACCTCGATTGTATTGCCGCCGACGGTGTTCGATTCCTGCAGGGGTATGCGAATTCCAGCGTCTGCTCGGCGACCCGCACTGCGCTGATCACCGGCCGTTACCAGTACCACCTGCCCCTGGGCCTCGAGGAACCGTTGGGCAACAAGTTCACCGTGGGATTGCCCCCTGCGCATCCAACCTTGCCATCGCTTCTGAAGCAGGTCGGCTATCGAACGGCGCTGCTAGGCAAGTGGCATCTCGGCTCGCTGCCCACCTACGGCCCCCTGAAGAGCGGTTACGATTACTTCTACGGCTTTCGTTCCGGCGCTGTCGATTACTTCACTCATAAAAGCCCCGGAGCCGTCGCGGACCTCTGGGAAAACGATACGGCCATCCGCCAGGACGGGTACCTCACGGACCTGCTCGGCAATCGCGCGGTCGGCCTGATTGGCGATTTCGCTAAAACGAACGCTCCTTTCCTACTCAGCCTGCATTTCAACGCGCCGCATTGGCCGTGGGAAGGGCCGACGGACCAGGCGGAGGCGGCCCGCCTGGACGCACCAGGACTCATTCTCGACTATGACGGGGGCTCGCAGGACACGTACCGGCAGATGGTCGAGCGCCTGGACTATCAGGTCGGCCAAGTGCTCCAGGCTTTGGACCGTAACCGCCTGCGAAACAACACCATCGTCATCTTCACCAGCGATAACGGCGGAGAACGATTCGCCGACACGTGGCCATTCACGGGCAAGAAGCTGGAGCTGTTGGAGGGCGGCATTCGCGTGCCCAACATCATTCGCTGGCCGGGCCGCATCCGGGCGGGTCGCACGCACGATCAGGTCAATATCACGATGGACTGGATGCCGACTCTGCTCGCGGCTGCCGGAGCTTCTCCGGATCCCGCGTATCCGCTGGAAGGCATGAACCTGCTGCCTGCTTTGACTCAGGATGTGGCGCCGGTACCGCGCAAGCTCTTCTGGCGCTACAAGGGGAACGCACAGCGCGCGTACCGGGACGGTGACTACAAGATTCTCAAAATCCGCGATCAGACATTCCTCTTTAACGTGGTCGAGGATCCTCTCGAGCGCGCTAACCTGAAAAATCGCCAGCGCCCCGTCTATGACCGCATGGTGAGCGAGTGGGATGCCTGGAATGCCACGATGCTCCCCGAGAGCCCCGACAGCGCCACGAGCAGCTTCACCGGCGCGAACCTGGCTGACCACTACGGCGCCCCAGCTGTTGTGGCAACAGACGTAGATAATTCGGACGTCTGGCCGGACTAAAGGTCGGTCGGCACCAACAAGCGCCCGCGCGCGGCTCGACCGCGGGCGGGCGCCTCAGAACTCCATCAAATCGCGCGCGACGATGACCGGCCCCGAATAGAACTCTTTTACGCCGTCGGCAAAACCGCTATCGGGATAGTCAAGGCGTCCCGGGACCACGTGCGACAGCACGAGCATCCGCACTCCCGCCCTACTTGCTACCTTGCCTACTTCCTGCGGCGAGCTGTGCTCGGTGCTCATGTGTTTCATCAGGGATGCGCGGCGCTCAAGCGAAGAGTCGGTTCCGCGCACGGGCGCCTTCATGGCGTTCCCGATGGCTGCGAGATCGATGACTTCGTGTACGAGAATGTCAGCCCCTTTCGCAAAGTCGGCCAGTACGTCGCCACAGGCTCCCGTGTCGCCGCTGAACACCACGACGCGGTCCGGTGTTTCGAACCGGAACGCAAAGGATTGCTGCCAATGGTAGCCGGGTGTGCCCTTCGAGAAGTGGTAGTGACAGTTCTCCACGGCCGTGACGCGAATGTTGGCATCCCGGTAGACCAGGCCCGGCCCGGCAATGTCATGCGCCAGGATGACCTTGGCCGGCGGCTCGTTCGGGGCGCCTTCGAGATGGTGCGCAGCTGCATTCGGAGCGAAGTACTGCAGAAACCCCCTGCGCATCGACTCGGTGCCCCGCGGCCCGTAGACCGTCATCGGCTCCGTGTTGCCAGCGGTCCATGCGAGCCCCATCAGCGTGCCCCAGTCGGCATTGTGATCATCGTGGTTATGCGTGATGAAGATCTGGTGGATGCTGAGTAACGGCACGTGAGCCAGCGACAGCTGACGCGCCACACCGTTACCCGCGTCGATCAGGTACGGCGTGTCGTTGACGATCAGTACGTTGGACGGCTGGGCGCGATCCGCGTTCACTCGCGGGCCGCCCTGCGTACCGAGCACGATCAGGCGCGTAACTTTCGATTCCGCCGCGCTGTCCGCGGCCGTCGCGCAGGCGGTGAACAACATGCCCATCAACGCAAAAATCATCAGGTGCCGGTAATTCACCGCTACCTCCCGGGAATCTCGTTGTGGCTATCACGAATCGGAGAGAAAGAACTCGAACAATACCAACTCATCGAATGGATCGTTCAACATGGTCGAGCTTCTTGCACCCGCACCCACCGGCCTGACGGGTACATCGACATGACGCTTGCGCCCCCTCATCCGGGTGGCGGCGCGGTAGTGAAGTACCCTGCCGTAACCGTTCCATATCCTGAACGAACGAGCACGGCCGCTTTCGGTGAGCTCGAGCACGACGATGGGCCGGCCCTCCTGCGGTGCCGTCTCGATCATCGGACTCAAGAGGGTGTCGCCGCTTTGCGTGAAGGACACCGTCACAGAGTCGCCGACCCTCAAAATCAACGCGTCGTCCGGAATTTCGTCGCCCGCCCGGGATGCGGTCGAGAAGACCATTGCAACAAGAGCCGCGGTTGCGAATGCCCAGGCACCCTGACGCAACATTATCAGACCTCCCAGTCCGTGCGTGCCATGGGTCACACACTCCGACAACCGGCCGCGGCGCTCCCATTGGAAAGCGCCGCGCTTCTGGCCCCGCCTCGAGAAATTACCAGCGGTATCGGGCCTGCAGTGCCACGGACCGCGGCCGATCCGGCAGTGCAATGACGCTGCCCGGTGCACCAGGAACGGCTTGGCGAAAGCTGGTGGTCGTCTTGTCGGAGAGATTCTTGCCAATCACCGACACGTCCCACGTGCCGTCCAGGGTGCCGAGACCCAGGCGAGCGCCCACCTTGGTGTACGCATCCTGCCTGAGGTACGGATCGAGGTTCGCCTGTAGGTAGAAGTCGTCCGTGTAGTAAGCGTCCGCGCCGAGATTGACACGCAAAGTGGCTGTCACCGGCAACTGGTAGTCCGCGCTCAGGCTGCCTGTATATCGTGGTGCGAACGCCCGTGTGCGCCCGGATAGATTCTGGCTGCAGTTGACGGGCGTCTGCACGCCCTGCAATGCCGTGCAGCTCGCGGCATTGAAGCTGTCGTACTTGGCATCCAGATAGGCGAGCTCGGTTCCGATCTTGAGCTGGCTTGTAGGTTGCCACAACACTCCGAGCTCCACACCCTGCGAAGTCGACGCAGCGACGTTCGAGACGACGAACACAAAGGTCGTGCTGCCGGGCAGAACGACGGCAGTGGTCTCCTGAAGGTTGTTGTACTTCATGCGGAAGATGGCCAGATTCGTGGTCAGCTTTTTTTCGAGCCACGACGCCTTCAGTCCGAGCTCGTACGAATTGACAGTCTCTGCTTTGAACTCGCCGGTATCCGTCGCCGTTGCCGTGGTATTGAAGCTGAATCCGCCGGCCTTGAATCCGTTGGCATATGAGAGATAGGCCATCGAGTTGCTGGTGACATCGTACTGCACGCTGGCTGAAGGCATCAGCTTCGAATCCTTATGCGTAAGGCCATCATAAGAAGTGATGTTCGTACGCAACAGGGGCACGAGGACTTTCTGTCCGGCGAGAGGGCCCGGCGCGAAGTTGTCCACGTTCGGAAGCAGGCCGGACGTGCCCACGGTGTTGGTGCGCGTCAACGTCTTGTCGACATTCGAGTAGCGCAGGCCGAGATTGAGTCGCATCGACTCGGCAACGTGCACGGTCGCCGCGCCGAACACGGATTTCGTCTCATCCTTCTGCCGCGCGTGCGGGTCGGTGGCAATCAGGCTGCCGGAGGGAAAATACGGCGCCACGGTCGGCATGGCCCCGTAGTTCGTCTGGTAGAAGGCTGCGACCGTCTCGAAATCGGTGCGCGCGCGTTGATAGTAGAGACCGGTCATGTAATCGATCAGGCCGCCGGTCGGCGACGTCAGGCGCAGCTCCTCGCTCACCTGGTTGATCTTGTCTCTGCCCGCGCTTGCCTGGTAAACGGCTGATGCATTGAAGGGACTCGCCAGAGGGGCGCCGGTCGCCTGCAGCAGGGTATCCAGATCATGGTGGAAGAAGCCCGTTACCGATGTCAGCGTCAGACCCGCGACGTGTCCGTTCATCGTGAGACCGGACTCCGAATACTTGTACTTGAAGAAGTTCGTACCGGAGGTGCTGTTATAATTGAGTTGACTGTCGACATTGGTGCCGCCCGCCACGGTGATATAACGCGCGCAGGCCCCTGCCGCCGCACCAAACGCCGCGGGAGGCGGACAATTGAGCATCTCGTAGTTGAACGCTGCCTGGTCGTCGAGATCACCGTACTCGGACCGCAGCATGGCGTCGAAACTCTCGGACGGCGTCCACGCGAACGTGACGCGACCGAGTTTGTCATTCAGATGCGGGCCCTTCTTGCCGGTGTAGGAATCGTCTATGTAGCCCTTCATCCCGGAGAACTTGCCCGCCAGGCGTGCACTGAGCGTATTCGAGATCGGTAGCGAGGCACCGGCCTCGGCGTTGTATTCCCCGTCGTCGGGAGAATAGAGGGCGGTCGAATTGCCTTCGAACGTATTGGCCGGTTTGCGGGTCGTAATATTGAGAGCGCCGGCGATGGCATTGTTGCCGAAGAAGGTGGATTGCGGCCCCTTCAGCACCTCGACCCGCTCGAGGTCGAACAGCGAGGCGCGCACGGCGCGGGAGCGGCTGCGGTACAAGCCATCGACGAACGTACCGACCGCTTGCTCGAACCCTGGATTGAATCCCGAGCCCACACCGCGGATCTGCAGCTGATCCGCCTGCCCGCCCTGCGTGATCTTGATGTTAGGCGTCGTGGTGCTGAGCTCTTCCAGGTTGCGGATATCTCGCTGCTCCAGCCTGTCGCCCTCGATGACGGAGATGGATAACGGGACATCCTCCAGACTCTGCGTTCGCTTCTGGGCGGTGACGATGATCTCCTCGACCTCTTCAATCTTCGGCTTGGCGGACGACCGGGCTGGCCCCTGGGGCTCAGGGGCCTGAGCCAGCCTGATCGCACCCGGGGCGCCGGCACGGGCCGGAGCCTGATCGGACACCGTCGCTCGTTGGTCGGACGCCACCGTTGGCCTGCGCACGAGCACCGAATCGGTTCCGGTCACGACGTATTCGAGATCCGAGCCCGAGAGCAGTAGTTTCAGGGCCTTTTCGGCCGGATACGTGCCGGAGACCGCAGGGCTGCGCATGCTGGCCACGGCATCGGGCGCGAAGAGAATCTGTACGTCAGCCTGATTGGCAAAGGTGGACAAGGCGGACGCGAGATCCTGACGGGGAATCTCGATCGGCACGGCGGTGCGAAGGTCTCCCGCCAGAGCCCACACGGGGGTCGCGGCGCCGAACGCCCCCAGTCCCATCATTCCTGACAATAGTGTGAGCCGCACGTGTGCACGCACGGCGCCGGAGCGCTGTTCCATTAGACCCCCAAACGTAAAGTGAGACGTTGGTCTCCTGTTGCGCAAGCGATGCAACAGGACACCTTCCTAAGACTAGAACGCACCGGTCGCTCGAACCCGACACAGTTACTGTGCAACAATTGAGATACATTAGGTTGGCTGAGCTGGGCAGACTTAGGCTCTCGAGAAGCAGACTGTGGACGTTTCACCACAAACGGAAATTCTGAACGGAGTCGATACCACGCATGAATCCGCAGATCGCGAACCGTGTGCTCTCCGAGGACGAGGATCCCGACACCCTGATGGAGCGCTGCACCCGGCCGGATCCGCTCACCGACACCGAGCGCGCGCTTCTCACATTGCTGTTCAACAAATATCGGGCGTCGCTGTATCGTCACCTCCTCGGACTCGTCCCTTCCAGGGACGATGCTGCGGAGTTGGTTCAGGAATGCTATGTTAGGCTGCTCCGGCATTCCGACGTCGCCCGATGCGATGACGCAGCGCGCGGTTACCTGTTTCGCACGGCGACCAACCTTGCGCGCGACCATTTCCGTCGCCGCCGCTCCCACCAGACCGACCGGCACGTGGACATCGATGGCGTACTCCTCCCAGCCGACGAAGCGAATCCCGAGCGCGCCGTCGCCTGGAATGAGGCCATCGCATCTATCAAGCAGTGCGTGCACAATCTGCCGGTGGTCACGCGACGCGTCTTCCTGCTCAGCCGCTTCCGCAGCAAAACTTATCCCGAGATAGCCGCGATGTTGGGAATCAGCACTCGCACCGTCGAACGCAAGATGAGGGAAGCCATGGAGGAGCTCGCGTCCCGCATTGGAGAGGTCCTGTGAGCCTGACGTCCAGAGTTAGAAGGAAGGTTGGGAAAGCTTCGGTGTGGTTCGCGCGCCGGCAATCGGGCGAACCTGTTTCTCACCCCGACAGCGGGCTCACTCGCTGGCTGGCCCGGGATCCGAGGAACACTGCGGAATTCCGGCGGCGCGAACGCGCATGGGAACTCGCTGGTCAGCTCGAGGAAGACCCCGAGATTCAGGCGTTACTGGCCGATGCAGATCGGGGGTCAGCGGCGCCACCTTCTCGACCGGGTAACCGAGCCGCCTGGGGTGGGGCCGTGGCCGCCGTGCTCGCGATTGCAGTGGCGACCTGGCATCTCACCACTCGCGAGGTGGGTGACCACGTTTATGACACCGGTATCGGAGAATTCCGTCTCGTGGTTCTTCCGGATCAATCCCGCATGATGCTTAATACGGGGACCCGCGCCCGGGTGGCATACCGAGGAAGCGTTCGAGTCATCAGCCTCGAGCACGGCGAGGCCACTTTCAACGTAGTCCACGACATATCGCGGCCCTTCGAAGTCCATACAGGAAACGTGATTGCGCGCGCGTTGGGTACAGAATTCGACGTGCAGTCATCGTCTGGCGCCGTCACGGTGTCGGTGTTGTCCGGAACCGTGCAAGTGATCCGATCCTTCGGCGAAGAGATTGGATCCGCCGACTTGCATTCGGACGTCGTGCGCGGGGGAGAAGCGGTGATGTACAGGGCGCATGAGCCATCCGATATCCGACCGGCCGATGTCGGGCGGATCAAAGCCTGGCGCGCGCGACGCGTGCAGTTCGACAACGTAACACTCGAGAAAGCGCTCGTCGAATACAACCGCTACCTGCGTACACCCATCAAGATCGGCGACCCCGCGATCGCTGACTTGCATATTTCCGGGGTCTTCCGTGTCGACGATCCGGAAGGGTTGTTGAGAACGTTACAGGAGGCCTTCGGCATGCGCATCGACCGCCAGGGAAACGCGATCACTCTGCTACCGCAGGTCCCATCCAGCCCTGGCGGTTGAATCAGGCGCGCAGATCACCCGCGCGGTCACAGACCCGTGGGCGCTGAATGCGTCCAGATCGGCACTGGTATGTACTCCTCCGGTTAGATCGACGTCTTCGCCATCTCGATCTTGGCGTTACGAGGCCACGCCAGGCACGGGAAGTGCGTTACATACCAGAACCGGTGAACACACGTCGTCCATCACAAGGGCTTCGCCGAACGACGAAACACGAAACGGCAGACGACAGCGATGGCCGCCGCAGACAGCGCGAGTATCCCGACGGAAAGAAACGCGGCCGACAGCCCCCCGGCGATGCTGACAAGAGCTGAAACGACGAGACCACAGAGAAATTGCCCAAGAAAGAAGCTGCCCGTCCACAACCCGGTTCCCCTGCCGCGAATCTCGAATGCAAGGTCTCGAGTCGCCCAAGTGACCAACGTGGGTAAGATCATCCCGCAGCCAATCTGATTGAGCGCGGCGGCGGATACGAACGAGGCCGGGCTGATCGCCTTTCCCATCAGAATAAATCCAGCGCCCATCAACGCGAACTCCAGGAAAAGCAGGGTCGTGACCTCCCACCGGTTCATGAAGCGAAATATGACAGTCCCCACAGGTACCCCCAGGATCGCGAAAGCCGTGAGGATGCCGATTCGCAGCGGGTCCGTTGCCCCCAGACTCGCCAACGCCATTCCGCTCTGAGTAGGCGTCATATAGAACATCACCGATGCAAACAGCGTAATGAGGCAGATCCCCGTCAGGCGCACCCACGAGAAATGGGACCGCTCGAGAGGCGCTCTTCCAACATTCGAATCAACAGGGTGTGCTAGCGCACACCGCGAGGGCTCCCACACGAACCGGATGGCCACAGCCACGAAGATGAGGCTGATGAGATAAATGCCAAATGGGCCTCGCCATCCGTACACGCTGCCCAACGCGCCGCCAACGAACACGAGCACTATCGACGCGAGCGATGCCACAGCTGTTTGAGCGCCGAGCCACCTCTCACGTTCGTCCCCCGTGAAGTAGTCGCAAAGAAGGGTTGTTGAAGCCGCCATGATTCCCGCTTCGCACACACCCACTCCAACTCGCGTTCCTATGATGGCGAAAAGATTGTCAATGAAGATAGGCGCCGCGCCCAATGCCGCGTATGCAACCATGGCCGCGATCAGAACGCGCTTCCTGCCGAGCCGATCCACCGCCCATCCCATCAAAGGTGAGAACAGGGTAAGGCCGAGCGCGGGCATCGTAAGCACGCCACCGAGCAAGAGATACTCATGATTTGGAACACTCGAAAAGTGCTCCATCATCTGGGGAAGCACGGGAACCAAAACGATGATTCCCATGACTGCAAGGGTCACTGGCAGAAGTAAAGCGATACCTTGTGCCGAACCGGGCATCCGTTGGACACCCGTCGTGCTTCCACCGAATGAGCTCACCGGTTCAACGGAAGTCAAATGATTGCTCATTGAGTCACTCCGGTCACGCCGTGCATCCGCCGAGCGTTTCGGCAAACCAGTCGGCAATATAGTCGCGCCCGAAAGACATGTTGTCGGCTCCCACGTGTTCCACGCCACCTTCGCGTTCAGTAAAGACCTTCAACTCTCGCCGCTCACTTTTTGCAAGTTGGTCGAAGGTTTGATGCGCGTACTCGATGCCGATCTGCCGATCGTGTGCGCCGTGGGTGACCAGAAATGGCGCCCTGATTTGCCCGAGGATGCCGTTCAGATGCATCCCCTGTGCCTTGCTCAGAAACTCGCTCATATCTTTTGCCCCGAAGACCCACATCACGTGGCTCCAATAATGCGGAACGGGATTCTCACCCTCCCGTTTCAAGCGCTTTTGCTGAACTTCGGCCCAGTTGTGGTTGGCCCCCCAGACCGCGCCGCTGGCAAAACGAGGCTCGAAAGCCATCGCGCGCGGCGTGAAGTGCCCTCCGAGAGAAATGCCGACCATACCGATGCGGGCCGGATCTACATCCTGACGCTGTGCAAGCCATTCATAACATGGCGTGGCCCACTCTTCGCTCCGGTAGGTAGCGACCAAATCGTTCGTGCGCAGCGCTTCCCCCGTGCCCGGCTGATCGACGCAAAGCGTCGAAATCCCGCGCTGTGCCAGCGCCCGCGGCAATCCGGACCAAAATAAGAGCTCCTTGCAGCTATCGAGCCCATTGACGTAGAGCACACATGGGGAGCGACCCTCAACGCCCGCGGCTCGCGTGAAAAGCGCGGGAATGGTGGAATTCCCATAAGGGATTTCCATCCGTTCACAATTTAACCGCCCCAGGTGGGTCGCCTCTCGAAAGCAGGTCTGTGCCTTCGCGAAGGTGGCCGCGCGCTGCGGATGCCCCTGGCCCTGCATACGCTCCGCCGTGATCAGATACAGCGCGGCTCTCTGCAGCTTGTTGGAAGCGGAAAACGCGCGGCCGCGATTCTGATCCTCGCGCGCGAGCTCAATGAGTTTGTCAGCGGTCTTTACCCACTGCGCCAGGAACTCCGCGGTCCCGGAATCGGCGCCCCGGGCGGCCGCGTCCCTGAGCGGCTTGCACATATCCATCAGTTCGCCGATTTCCGCTCCGCTGGCCATCGCAATCGCCAGTGACAGATTCCAGATGTAGTTATTCGGAAAGTATTCCAGGAGCGCCATGTGTGCGATCTTTAGCGGGTTATGCAGTGTGCCGTGGTTGCCGAGCCAGTGTCGCGCGCTACCCGGCCTGAGCTTCCAGCTCGATCAAGCGCGTCAGGATGCGACGCGCGCGCACCGCTCCTGCATCAATGTTCAACAACGCGGGTTTCAACGAGAATAGATCAGCCGTACCCATGCTGGCCTGTTGCTTCTCCAGCATGGGTTTGTCCTCAGTCAGGAATGCATTGGTGAGCAGCTCGCCCAGCATCGAGTTGAACTGCGCATCATCGACCTTAAACTTGCGGGTGGAACAAAAGAAGTAATGACTCGACGTCACACCGGCAGGCGTGATGTTATGCAGCGTGGCGGCCTCGTTGATAAGACTGCGGGGGGTACCCGCTTCTGTGGCGCCCGTACCCAGCAGCAGCACTGCTGGTGCGTTCCAAATGACCTGAATCCATATATCGGCCCTCGACGGCGGCGGCACCATCGAGTAAAACGCGGGCGGAGGACAGCAGTTGTCCGACAGCCACTCGACCGTAACCTCGCCATTTTGCTCTTTGGTTGAGGTCTTCGCGGTAGTCATCATGCCGCCCAACGAGGTCGGGTGCAGGTAGTCGGCATGACTCAGGTCCATGATGTTGTCAGTCAGCAATTGATAATTCGCCGCCGTCGGCAGGTATCCGTAGATCCGCGCGGTCTGCGGACACGCATCTATGAATGAGAGGTTTGGGATGCCAGACGGATCGGCAGCGCCAGCCCCCATCCAAATCCACAGACCCTGATGGCGTTCGACAACCGGAAAGCTCGGCACACAAAGTGCAGAAGTTATCGCTCCATGCGGATTATCGACGCACCGGCCGGACCCGTCGAAAGCCAACCCATGATAACCGCAGCGAACGATCCCGCCTTTGATGGTGCCCGCTGAAAGCGGCGCGAACCGGTGGGGACATCGATTCAGAATAGCTTTGGATGCACCGTCAGCGTCTCGAAACAATAGCAACGGAAGATCGAGAATCGTGCGTTCCAGAAATCCGTCGGTGCTGAGCTCGTGGAGCCAGGCGGCCTGATACCAACAATTGCGCAACCAAGAAGCCTTGTCACTCGGCGTCTCGACTGTCATTTTCTCTCCCTTGGACCGCGTCTCGACGAGCGGCCACACTATCGATCGGACGGCTGGAACAGACCACTATCAGCCTCCGGATGTGGCATGGTCTGAGGCCCTCCGGTCGCGATCCCCCATTGATCCATGATTTCCGGTCGTGGCGCGTGAATGGAAGGCGTCCAGCTGTCATCAACGCGCTCGAGTTCAGATGTATATTCGACGGCGAAACCATTTGGTGTTGCAAAGTAGCTGAACGTGTTGTTGCCAGCCGTATGCCGACCCGGACCCCACAGGAGGTCGACACTATTTCGCTTCAGGCGCGCGATCCCTCGCATCATGTCGTCGACGGTGGGCATGTCGTAAGCGACGTGATTCAGGCACGGTGGCCCCGGAAGGATTGCGATGCGATGGTGCCATTCGTTGCATCGCAGGAACGACATGAAGTCTCCGATCCAATCCGTGAGCTTGAACCCCAGTACGTCGATGAAGAACTCGGTTGTTTCTTTGTGGTGTGGCGAATGCAGCACGATATGACTGACTTTCTCGGGGACAGCCTCGCCGCGTTTGAGAGTTCGGGCGGATCCCCGGGCGACGTCGCTCGAAATCTCGAATGGCAGTCCATCAGGAGAAAAAAACCTGAACCCGTACCCGCCGCCGAATCCGTCCAGTTGTCTGGGTGCGAAGATGATCCTGCAACCGGCGTCCTGCGCTTTGGTGTGCAAGTCATCGACGGCGGCAGCAGTCTCGGCGGCGAGGCCGATCACCTCGACACGCTTGACCGCTGCCTGGCGCAACCTGACTACATAGGGTTGGTCGCTCCCCTCGGCAGCGAAGTACACCATCGCGTCTTGCTCGGCCACCTGCCGTAACAGCCACTTGTCTTTGTAAAACTGCCGCTCCGCTTCGAGATCGGGAACAGCGTAGCCCACATATCTGACTTCAGACACCTTACTCATCAGTTGTCCTCAATAATTCGCGGGAGATTTGAAGAAGCGGTCGCCGTTCATCCTGCGCATCTGACTAAATGGGCTGCCCGGTAACTTCGAGCATCTCGCGCGTAAGCTGAGCCTGGTCCACGGGCGGGCGCCTGCCGAGCTGGCTGTTGCATATCGCGACCGACGTTTCAACGATGTACCGGCACCGCTCGAAGCGACGTTGGCGATACGCTTCGAACGCTTGCTGCGGTTCAGAGGCCTTGGCCAGTTCGTCGGCCAATACGAGAGAGTCCTCGATGGCGAGACCTGCGCCCTGTCCCAGATGGGGTGTCGTACAGTGAACCGCGTCACCCAGCAGGACCACTCGTCCCTTGTGCCAGGGCCCCGTCAGCAGCAGCCACTCGAGCGGTCTATAGACCACCGACTCATCGTCCGTAATCTTCGCCGCGAGAGACGCGATGGCTGGCGGAGCGCCGTCCAACCTTCCGCGCATCCGTTCCGCGATCCCGAGTTTCGCGTATCGAGGGTTGCCAGGCTCAGGTGTAGTCGCAAACATGTACATGAGGTTTGCGGCCAGCGGCACCAGCCCAACCCCAATCGGTCCCTGATAGGCACGGATGCCGTCGATTTCCGCAGGTCTCTCGAAGTTGTATCGCCAGACAGCCTGCCCGGTGAATTCCGGTGCGGGCGCCTCGGGAAAGATCAGCTGTCTGGTGTTTGAATGCGTACCATCCGCTCCGATAACCAAATCGTAGCGGGCCTGCGAGCCACCCGTCAGCTGTACGTCGACACCGCCACTGGATTGCTCCAGTCGCGCCACGCTCTCGCCCAATCGAACGCTGCCGCCGGCGGCAATCGCGCGCTCTCCCAAAACCTTGTGTAACGCAATACGGCTGATTCCCAAATTAGCCGGGCATCCGTCCACCAGTTTCGGAGAATGGAGCCTCGCTCGATGGACACCGTCCCAGCTGTAGATGTCAACGTGATCGAATCCAAAGCCCGCGTTGATGTACGCGCTGAGGATGCCGAGCTGCGACATCGCCCGAATCACATTGGGCTGTTGAATAATTCCGACGCCGTATACGGACCACGACGGATCTCGCTCGACAACGTGGACTTCAAATCCGCGTTGCCGTAGTGCAATAGTGGCGGTCAGGCCCCCAATACCGCCGCCGACAACCAAAATCCGCGCATGCTTCACGGTGCAACCTCCGGCCTCAGAGGCTGCTGACGAACAATCGGTCTGATTTGGGCATCTCGACTTCCCCCTCGACGCGTCCGAATCAGGACAGTCCCGAGGGAGAGTAGCCGCTTACAGCGATCAGTAAACCCGATAGTTTCGATCAATGTTCATTCATGATTTCGAACGATACGATCGGCGAAGGTTTTCATTTCCTGGCGCAACCACGTCAAGCCCTCATCCTTGGCGCGGGCAAAGCGAAACTGCGCCATCTCTTTCAATACCGGAAACGGAAACGGGAGCGCGACGTGGGCAAGCGGGAAATGCTGCCCCATTACGAGCGCCAGGCGCTCGTGCATGATTGCAAGCCGCTGCGTGTTATTGAGAAACCATGGAACCATGGTAAAGGACGGCACGGTGACCTCTATTCGGCGGCTCTTGTGCATATTCTCCAGTTGTCGATCACCGAATGCTGCAATGCGCTGATTACCGATTGCAACGGTCACGTGACCGCTGTCGAACAATTCGGTTTCTGAGATCGGTCTGCGAACCAGTGGGTTTTCCCGCCAGCCTACGACTACATGTTGCTCCTCATACAAAAGAACAGCGGGCAGCTCGGGAGAAACGTAGTCCTCAGGAGTAATCAACAGGTCGACGGTTCCGTCCTCGATCTGTTTCAGGATCAGTTCATTGGGCAACAGGATTTCGAGGCGCAGGTGAGGTGCGACGTTCACCAAATGCGCAGCCAGCGGCACCAGGAGCACAGCGGAAACATAGTCGGAGGCTACTACGCGGAATGTCCGCCGCGAGGTTGCCGGATCAAAGCTGCGAGTCGCGGCAACCAGGTCGCCCAAGTGACGCAGGCACTCACGAACCTGGGGCACCAGGCTCTCCGCGAAAGCCGTTGGGAACATGCGCTTGCGCTCAACTACGAGAATCTCGTCTCCGAAGTACTCTCGCAGACGTCCCAACGCAGAGCTCATTGCAGCTTGGCTGAGATTCATGCGTTCAGCGGCTCGGGAGACGCTCCGGGTCTCCAGAAGCGCCTCGAAGGCGACTAACAAATTCAGGTCGAGACCCTTGAACCGCATGGGTTACCCGCCATCGATCGATAAACCAAATACATTTGGATTGAAACAAAAAGTTTAACGAATAGCTACTGTGCGACTAGCCTCATCGGACGCCCGCTCGTCCGGGCGTGACGCCAAATGTGGGGGGTGGCTGAATGAATCATCGCTTTTCGACCATGGGCGCTCCGGCACTCGCGCTGTTATGCGGTTCTGCCTTAGCTCAAACCGCGGGAATCGCGGGAAATCCCGGTAACTCCGAAACGGCTCCTCCCGCCTCAGCAGAGTCGGGTTTACAGGAAATCGTCGTGACGGCTCAGAGACGCGAGGAAACGCTGCAGAAGGCAGCGCTACCCGTCAGTGCCGTGTCAGGTGAAACCCTGAGAGATGCCGGAGTGTTTAAGCCGACGGATCTCACCTCGGTGGTTCCGGCGTTGCAGGTGTCAACCGCAGCGGGTCCCTACAACCTGTTCTACCTTCGAGGCGTGGGCAATTTCAATGGAAATGCACTGTCCGACGCAGCCATCGCCTTCAACGTGGACGGCGTCTACCTAGGGCGTCCGTCTTCCACCACGGGCTTTTTTTACGATCTCCGCCGAGTCGAAGTAGTGAAAGGGCCACAGGGTACGTTATACGGCCGAAATGCGACCGGGGGTGCCATCAATGTCATCACTCAACCGGCAAAGCTGAACTCGCTGGAAGGATACGTGACGGCTGAGGGCGGGAACAACGCTGAAATTCGCGTCGACGGTGCAATCAACGTTCCGTTGGGTCCAATCGCTGCATTGCGCGCCGCCGTGATCTACGCGAAGCACAACGGCTACATGACTGACGGCACGGATGACGAGAAGGAAGGCGGCGGCCGGCTCTCCCTGAGTGTGGTACCGAGTGACGATCTGCGAATCGATGTGGTGGGCGACTTCTTCCGCCAGGGCGGGAATGGTCCGGGAGCGACACCCATATTGTTGGGCGTGAACAACCGCTTTGGCATCACCTCACCGCAAGGACAGGCATTCTATGCCTCCGAGCCCAACACGCTGATGGGGCGCGACTTCTATCCGATTGCCGTGAATTCCTTTCAGCGCAATAACTACTGGGGTGTCTCCTCGACCATTGACTGGACGACACCCTTCGGGAACCTGACCGTCATCCCGGCGCACCGCGATGGTCAGATCGATTATCAGAACCTGGCGGCGGGCTTTTTCATCCGACAGAAGGAACACGACAAACAAAACAGCGTCGAAACTCGGTTTGCGACGCCGGACAACGAGCCGCTACGCGCAATAGTTGGACTCTACTATTTCAATGAGGATATCGACGATCCGTTGATCGCCTACAATCATCAATCCAACGGATCGTATCAGTCATTGACCACCGGCACGACGAGCAAGGCCGCATTCGGCCGGTTGACGTACGCCATCACTCCCAGTGTCCGCGTTAGCGCGGGCGGCCGTTACACGAAGGAAACCAAGGATTTTGCGGGCAAGCTCGCGGCGCCCTCCCGGATCTGCGTATTTCCGGCCTGCCCAAACGCCGCTGCCTTTCCATATGATGTCTTCAGCCCGGCGGCGCCTGACTTCGATCCACTTCCGGACGGCACCCTCACCGTTCCGTCCTTCCTGGATAACACCGGGGCCAACGCGAAACACGCCTCGTTCTCGAGGGCAACTTACCGGGGAGCCGTGGACTGGGACATAACAGACCAAAACCTGCTGTACGCGAGCTACGAGACCGGGTTCAAGGCAGGCGGCTTCTTCTTCTCCACGGATTCGGGCGTATATCGCCCGGAGAAGATTGCCGCCTGGACGCTCGGATCCAAGAACCGATTCCTCGACAACCGATTGCAAGTGAACGTAGAGGCGTTCTACTGGCGCTACAGCGATCAACAGATCAGTCATCTCGGCTTCGACTCCGCGGGAATTGCCATATTTCCGACCGAGAACGTGGGCAAGTCGACCATGAAAGGTCTGGAAGTCGATGGCGAGTATTTGTTATTCGCAGAAACGCTTTTGTCCGCGGACGCGCAATACCTCAATGCCCGGTACGATAATTTCGTCTACAGCAAACCTAACTTCAATGGGGGTTTCAACAACGGCACCGGCTGTCCGAATCTGGGTACACCTGGGCAGTTCTATACCGTGAACTGTTCCGGGGAGCGCCCGCCTAACGCTCCTTTGTGGACGCTGAATCTTGCTGCGCAGCAGACGCTGCCACTCGCTAACGGCGGCAAGCTCGTAGGCAATCTGCGGACGCACTTCCAGACCGATACGTTGACGGGCCTGGAATTCACTTCCGTCGAGATACAACGGGCGTATTGGAACGTCGACGCTTCACTGACCTACGGTGCCCCAGGCGATCGATACTTCGTTACCGGATTCGTCAACAATGCATTTGACAAGACCGTAATCGGCGAAACATTCCCGCCGCCGTTCAGCCTGTTTACCGTGGCCACTTTGCGGCCGCCTCGAACATATGGCTTGCGGGTCGGATTCCATTTCTGACTCTTTGAGCACGTTTACGTGTACAGCACGGTCGCCTCACTCTCTCGAGCATCCGAGTAGACACTCTCAATGAATGATAAGAGGAAGTGATCGTGCAGAAACCATTCCGCCGGATAGTCACTGGCCACGATGAGCAAGGACGCGCCGTGATCCAGTCGGAATCCGCGCCTGAACGCGTCAAGACTCTCGCAGGCAGCGGCCCTACATTCTATGAGATATGGAATACCCGAGAAACACCGGCCCTCATCGATCGAGCAAGCGGTGAGCCGGCCGAAGACGGGATTATCCTTGCGCCACCGGCTAACGGTACGCGCATCCGAGTTCTCGACATCCCACCGGAAACCCGTGAGTCCGCGAATATCGATGCCGCTCGCGCGCGCGCTCACTTTGCTGAAATAGGCGCAGAAGGTGCTTCAACCAACACTGGCGGCGCACGACATCCACACATGCATCGCACCGAAACTGTCGACTACGGAATTGTACTCGAAGGTGAAATTACGCTGCTCGTGGACATTGGCGAGGTCACGGTTCGCGCGGGCGACATCGTAGTTCAGCGGGGGACCAACCATGGGTGGGCGAACCGGTCAGGGAAAAACTGCCGAATCGCCTTTATCCTGGTCGACGGCAAATACGTGGACGGCCTGCGCTGAACGCTCAAAGCGGCGGTGCTTTCGCATCCGAGATTCAATCACCCCAGTGAGTGGCATGTGAACGTATTGATTACCGGGGCAGCCGGATTCGTTGGACAGGCACTGGCCCGAAGAATCCACGCCCAAGGCTCCCTGGTCACTGCTTCAGTGAACACAATCACTCTGTTGGATACGAATCTCCCACAAGCGCCGCAGACCACGAGTTGCATCCGCCACATCCGGGGCAGCTTAGCCGATCATGATTTAATACGTACGAGCTGGGGTGAAGGATTCGATTTTATTTTTCACCTTGCGAGCATTCCCGGTGGCGCAGCTGAGCAGAACTACGAATTGAGCCGCGACGTCAACATAAACGGCACCATGGAGATCCTCGAAGCCGCGAAAGAACAGCTGGAACGTGGCGGCAGAAAACCCAAAGTCGTGTTCGCGAGTACCATTGCAGTGTTCGGATCACCGCTGCCGTCCGCCATAGATGAGGGATCTGCAGTCAATCCCAAAATGACTTATGCAAGTCAAAAGCTCATCGGCGAAACACTCCTCGCAGACTTCAGCCGGCGCGGGTGGCTCGATGGCCGCTCGTTGCGCTTGGCGGGCGTCCTGGCACGACCACCCGCAAATACTGGACAGCTATCGGGATTCCTGAGCGACATGATCCGGGAGCTGGGGCAGGGGCACACATTTGTGTGCCCGATGTCACCCGGAGCTACCACGTGGGCCGCGTCCATTCACAACGTAGTTGACAATCTTATCCACGCAGCCGCGTTGGATGAGGCCGCCGTGTCGAGCCATCGCACGATCACACTGCCCGCTTTACGATTTTCGATGGAAGAACTGGTCGACGCCATCGCTCTCGTCCGCGGCGACGACATTCGTAGTCGTGTGCGGTACGCCCCCAATCCGCTTCTCGAAGAACTCTTTGGGCGCTTCCCGGCTTTGCAGACTCCTTTGGCGGAAAGGTTGGGTTTTGGCCATGATGGGGACGTTCCGACCCTGGTGAGTCGCGCCATCGAGGCCCTCGGCATATGACACGATGAGGCCATGGACATGAAACTCGCGACACTGAAAGATGGACGGTTTCTCGTCGTCTCGCGGGACCTGCAGCTCGCGGTGCCTGCCAACGACATCGCGGAATCTCTCCTCGATGCACTACAGCGATGGCCCACGGTAGAGCCGAGCCTGCTGGCACGATACCGTTCGTTTGACGAGGGCACTGCACTGGGAAGCTTCGCATTCGAGCCGCACAATGCAAACGCCCCTCTTCCGCGCGCGCCCCAGTGGCTCGACGGATCTACGTTCGAAAATCACGGTCGATTGATGGAGAGAGCCTTCAATCTGCCGGCGGCCGATTATTCCCTCAATCCGATGATGTATCAGGGCAATTCCGATGATTTTATCGGACCGACAGATGATGTCGTCGTCCCGGCGGATTCGGATGGCGCAGACTGCGAAGGTGAGATCGGCATCGTCGTCGATGATGTCCCAATGGGGTGTCCCCGGGCTTCAGCGCTCAGCCATGTGCGACTGCTCGTACTGATCAATGACGTCAGCCTGCGCGCACATGCTGCGCGGGAGATGAAGACGGGTTTCGGTTGGATTCAAGCGAAACCCTGTACATCATTTGGACCTGTTGCGGTCACTCCCGACGAACTGGCCAGCGCTTGGCATGACGGGCGAGTCCACCTACCCCTGCGGTGCGAGCGCAATGGCGAGTGGATGGGACAACCGAACGGTCGGGAGATGACTTTCGGCTTTGATCAGTTGATCGCCTACGCTGCCTACTCGCGTCCTCTGGCGGCTGGAACAGTCATCGGCTCAGGCACTTTCTCGAATGCGGACCGAGCAGCGGGCTCAGTGTGCATCGCCGAGCGTCGAGCAATCGAGATGATCGATTCTGGCGAGCCGCGCACGCCATGTCTGCGGGACGGCGAGCGGATTCGGCTCGAGTCAACCGATGCGACAGGACAGTCCATTTTCGGCGCGATCGATCAACGCTATGTCATTGGAAGCCGAAGTCGAGATTAGAAGCCGGAAGAAGACAGCTCACGCTTTCACGGGTGGCACGTCTTCGATCTCGTTTAGCTGTTTGAGGATATGAGCGGGTGTATCATCTCCGATCACTTTTTGAAGAAAGGGCGTGTGATCGTAGATGAAGTCCCGTAGCGGTCGCAGCAGGCGCGGCGTGTGGTGGAAAATCTTGCCGGTGAAATAGGCCTGCTGACTGACCCGCGCCGTATGGGGCTTGCGGCGATCCTCATAAGCCTGGAGAGCGTTACGAACCGACGTATCGTCGTGAATATCGCAAGCCTGAAGCTCGCGCGCCAGAAAATAGCCGTCTTCGATCGACATGCCTGCGCCGTACGCGGCGTATGGCGAGGTCGGATGCGCGGCATCCCCTAACAATGTCACGCGCCCTTTCGACCACTGTCGCATCGGTGGACGATCGCGTATCTCCCACCTCTGCAGGTGTTCGCGAGGGGTCATGTCGATCAGCTCACGAAGTTTCGGAGTGAAGTCCTGAGTGCGTCGTTTGGCAAACGTAAGGAGATCCTCAGCAAAGGGCACTTCTGGGTCGCAGGCTTCGAGCACCCACCACTCGTAACCACCGCGACCTTCGTGGCGTATGGGCGTATAACTTCCCTGAGTTGTTCGGTTGTGCGCCACGACTCCTTCAGTCGGGTCAGCGCCGTCCAGGAACAAGTAACCGCCCACGAGGTGCAAGCGCTGGTGACGAATGGGTTGTTCGCCCCACAAGAGCGCGCGCACGGTCGAGTTGATACCGTCAGCACCCACAACAACGTCCACGTCGATCGGCTCGCGGCTTTCGAACTCAACCGACACGTGACCGTTGTTGTCGCGCAGTGCCGTAGCGCTGTGATCCAAATGCAGCATTCCGGCCGGCAGCGCGTCGAGCATTCGCTTGTAGAGACCCCAACGCAGAAGTCCTATGAAGCCACCACCATACTCGCGTTCGACTTCGGGCGTGAGGTGCACGTCGGCGCGCAGTTTGCCGTCGTTTCGCTGGAATTGGACGTGGCACGGCGCACCAAGATCGCGTGTATCAACACCTATCAGGCGTAGGACCTTTTGCGGCGGAGGCCAAAGATTCAGTATATTTCCGGCGGCTTTGATTTGGGAGTATCGCTCGTAGAGTCCGACATCGAAACCTACTCTACGCAACGCCAACGCCGCGGCCATACCGCCCGGACCTGCGCCAATCACCGCGACGCGCCCCCTACCCCCTCGTGACTCGATCATATTCCGGCCTTTGGGATTCAAAACAGTTCAGAATCGCTTTGGGCTCTCCATCTCAGCGCGAACAGCGACCATAGCCCAGCCCCGCATCGCTGTAAGGGTACACACCCTGCCGGGCGGATGAATTGATTCTATCGATTCGACTTCATTGGCAAAATCGATCGTCGTCGCGTAAGCCGGCTGGCGCGATGGCCACCATCTGGACATACTCGTCCGCCGGCTCACCTGCAGATCGTTGTGAAGGTAGTCGTCAAGTTGCGCTTGAATGCGGGCATCATCACATCAGCGAACTCGTCCGGAGCGAGACCCTTGTCGCTCATTGGCGCGACGTACCGGCCGTCGGACTGGTTATCGCCCTACCTAAGCGACGAATCGGGTTCTGAATGACCCGTGACATGCCTACAGACCGGGCGCGGGTGCGATGGGTATCTGTGTGGTACTTTTCACGGTGTGCTGAAATATGCAAACAAGCGTGAACGGCCGCACGGCCAGCTCGCTGCAAGCAAAGGGCGCACGGCTCAGACGATCCTTGATGCAGCCGAGCGCCTGTGCGCGACTCATGGCATAGAAGCCGTCTCGATTCGCGACATCGCTGCGGAGGCTGGCGTCGCCATCGCGGTCATCTATCACCACTACAAATCCAAGGGCAATCTGCTGCGCACGATTCTTCGCACGCGCTTCGACGAGATCAAGGAGGAGTACGACGACATGCTGACCGGGCTGGAGGGACAAAAATCGCCCGCGGTGAGTGACATCGTGCGCACTCTGCTTCAACCGTTCAAGCGCTGGCGCGGACCGGAACGACAGGCCGCGCGCCAGTTCTACGCACTGGCGCTTGTTTCCCGATTGCCTGAATTGAGGGATGACATCGACGCCGGAGTCGTGGGGCTCCGGCGTCTTGTTGATCTGCTCCGTCGTGCCCTGCCGCGCCTCACGGCAGAGGACATCTGCTGGCGCCTGCACTTTACGATGAAAATCACGCACCAGAATGATCTGGACATGGCGCGCCTGACGATCATGTCCAGGGGACAATGCCGTAGCGACGATCACGAAGAGGCACTGGCCCGAGGTATTGCCTTTGCGGAGGCTGCGTTCTCAGGGCCGCCACCCGTTTATCCCAAATCACCTGCGGGCCGACAGAAGATCAAGACACGACGCCGCGCGAGATAAAGACCCGCCAGCGCGCTTGCACACCAGCGGCCCCTCGGTCAGTCGCCGGCGTCTTCATCGTCGCGCTCGTCACGATTATGGTCAAAGGCGTCACGATCATGGCAAGACTCAGCATTGACACCTGATTCCCTGAAGCTGAGGCCACCATGCTCTTCGTGCTTGTACTTCACCAACACATCAGTACATACGACCGCCCGCTTCTCTACGTTTCCGCCGCAGTAGAAATTCGCCGCATCGTCAGTGCTGCCCATGCCGTTGTAGATGGCTTTCTGCGGATAAGCACAGATCGGGCGGGTGCGGCCCGATGGCGGTGCCGCCGCGCCGCCCGCCGCGAGAAGTGACTCGGGAGCGACGCCTTTCTCGACCCACTTCACCAGTGCCCCGAGCGGATCGACAGGTACAGGCCCGGCGCTGCCGAATCCGCAATGGCCGACGCCCGGCGCCTCGAACAGGCGGTAGAAGCGCTGCAGTTGCTCGAAGTCCGGACGCTCAGTGTGGCTGTAGCGCAGCGCCATGGTTCGGTAGTAGTTGATGACACCTCGGGGATAGATGAACTGATCGTTCGCACCGACGTAGGTGAGGAGCTTGCCGCCATGCGCTCTAAAGGTATCAAGAGGCGCGAAAGTGTCCGTTACATCGGCGATGTTGCGTGAGCCGTCCTGAGCCACTTGCGGATATTGGTTCAAAGAGACGATTCGCCAGTCAAAATTGCGGTCGTGCTCGTCCCAGTGGAACTGGGTCACACCGAGGGGGAAAGGTGTCGGCCCGTCCAGGATGGTGAAGTCAGTGCCCCGGTCGAGGCCGAACCAGATCTTGTCGTGATGCTCATTGCGGGGACCGTCCCAGATCAGGTTGATCGCACTCGCCTCCTCGGATGTCAGACAGTCGCTGACGGGTGCCGTCGAGGCACCGCAAATATTGGCTCTGGCATTGAAGTGGCAGGTCCGCGGATCGTTGATGATGCCGTCGGCCAACCCGTCGGTAGCATCGCAAGCGGCCACTGCCGAAGCGCGCGTCTGCGCGAGCTTCGCGGAAGTGATTGGGCCACCGACCAGCTCTTTCATCGCGATCTGGCCCCACATTTGCGCGGTCTGGAACCGCGTCCAGTAGATCGCTGGCGCGTTGGCCACAATACCCTCGAGCTCATCACCAAGCTCCTGCGCCAGCAAATAGCCCTGCCGTCCGCCCGTTGAGCAGCCGTTCCAATAATTAAATGCGGGACGCGCACCATAGTAAATGCCCGCAATTCTCTTCGACCAGAGCACCTGTTGCTTGATGGCGTTGCGGATGAAGTCCTCGATGAATTGCCGGTTGTAACTTCCGTCCGGATTGACGCCGGGCTCGCAGTCGCCACCAGCGTGGCCGAGATCAGTGCCTGAGCCGACGTATCCGGCGTTGACGCCCGGCGTGACGAGCAGATTTCCGGCACACCCCCCACCGCCAAGCCCCTGTGTCCGGCCGTTCCAAGCCCCCTGGACACCACCGCTGCCGCCATCGGCAAGGCTGAGCGGAAGGCCCACCACGATGTTGATATTCTGGTTCGGACTAGTGCCATAGAGCAGGCTCACCTTGCAGTACGCGACGTTCATTCCAGCTGCGGGCACGATCACGCTGGTGGCCGATTTGATCGCACGGTTGCCGGCGATGCCAAAGGCGGGATTCGTGGCGAGGGCCGCGCAGGTGGGGACAGGCGCTGCGCGGGGCGGCGCAGCCGTGACGTTCGACAGCGACACTTTCACAGCAATCAATCCGATGATAAGCGCGCATACCGCGCGAGCCGGCGCAGGCGATTTCTCAAACAACATAGCTTCCCCCTTTGTCAAACTCCAGTGTTTGTCCGATCTGTCAGAACGAGTAACTGATGGTTCCGAAGTACTCACGCGGTCGCGCATATGCGATCTCCGCATATCCGCTACCAGTGGAGAGCGACGAATTCCCGGCGACGGCGTATAACTTATCGATCGCGTTGTTGACACCCAGGATCAGACGCCAGGGCCCTACCTCAGGGGCTACCGCCAATGACGCGTTCAGCACTGTATATCCGCCGAGTTGGGCAATTTCCCTTGTGTTCGTGGCGTCAAAGAACGTCGCGCTTTGGTAAGAGGCATCCACGCGCGGTGTGGCCCGCAGGCCATAAGCATGCGCCGTATACGCAACACCCAGGTGCCCCTGCCATCGCGGCGCGAACGGCAATTGATTGCCCACCTGTAGTCCCGGCGGAATCACGGCGAGAGGCGTAATGTCCAGTCGATCGATACGACTTTCGAGATGACCGAGACTCGCTTCGACGGTCCAGTCGAGAGTCGGTGCCCAGGTCACCTCCGCCTCCGCGCCCTTGATGCTCGCCTTGCCGGCATTGGTGAGGAAGGGGGCTACGCCGTTGGGCGCAGGCCCGCGATAGGTGATCTGCATGTCCGTGTAGCGCGAGTCGAACGCGGCGAGATTTACTCGCAGGGTATTGCCGAGCAGGTCGAGCTTGGTACCCACCTCCAGACTCTTAGCTTTCTCCGGCTTGAACTCCTGGAGCGCCGCCTGCTGCGCCGGCGTAAGCACCGAGTTGAAATGGCTGTTCCAGCCACCGCCTTTGAATCCCTGCGCGTAGCTCACGTAGGTCATCGCCTGGCGATTCCACCGGTAGTTCGCCGAGCCGGAAGGCGTGAATGCCGAGAATTTGTCGCGGTACCACTGCAACGGTACCTGTTTGACACTGGGTGCGGAAAAGTCGTATTGATCCGGGTACGACCCCTTGTCATCCTGCGTGTAGCGCGCGCCAGCGGTGAGACCGAGCCGATCAAAGAAGGTGTAGCTCCACTGCGAAAAAACGGCCCAACTCTTGTTGTCCACCACGTTATTGTCACTGTCGCGCTGGATCCCCGGCGGCGGCGGATTGAGCTCGATCGTGGCAATGTCGTTCGAGGACTGCTTGAAGTAGTACGCTCCCAGTACACCGGTCAGCGCCTCACGCTTATATATGCCCTGCAACTCCTGGCTCCACTGCGAGCTATGGACGTTGTAGAACGTGTTGAGAATCGTCAGTGGCGTGTTGTCCGCGTCGCGCGCTCCGGTCCACCGTACGTTGCGGTACGCGCTGATCGATTTCAGGCTCACCTCGTCCGTGAGCTTGTACGCGAGATTGATGGAGCTACCCCAGGCTTCCAGCGTGCTCTTCAGGGGTGCCGTACCATTGTTGTGAAACGGGCCTCGGTACTGGAAGTTGTTTGCGCAGCGGTCATCCGGAATGCTTGGCACCGCCGGAAGGGTCGCGAAGCTGCCGTTGAAACCCGGGCAGCCGGCATCGGCACTCGCGACACGGGGAAATGTGGCCGCCGGGTTGATCGCCGCGAACACCAGTGGGCTGCCGTGCTCGTCTGCACTGGAATATTCGGCAAGCCACCGGGCTTCGAGCTTGTCCGTCGGCTGCCAGAGGAACTTACTGGTCAACGTGTAGGTATTGGTGTCGCCGAGATCCGTGCCATCCGTGCGGGTAACGTAGCCGTTCTGCTTGCGCCGCGCCGCGGTGAACCGAGATTTCAACGTATCGGTGACAGGTACGTCCACGGCGAGAAATGCATCGTACAGATGATCAGAGCCGAAACCACCGCGTGCTGTGCCACCAAACTCATTGCCAGGATCGACGGTCGAGACGAGGATTGCTCCGCCAATCGTATTGCGTCCGAACAAGGTGCCCTGCGGCCCGCGCAACACCTGCACGTTCCCGATATCACGCAGGTCCATCCGGCTGCCGACGGCTGAGCCGATATAGACATCATCGATATACAGACCCACGCCGGGGTCCACGGTCGAGGTTGGGTCAGTCTGACCGATACCGCGAATGAAAACCTGCGACGATGAATTGTTGCCGGCCAATGGAGCGTTGGTTCCGAACTGCAGGTTGGGAACGACTTGCGTAAGCTTGTCCGTCGCAAATACCTGGCGCTGCGTGAGGGCATCGCCATTGAACGCGGTAATCGCTATAGGGGTATCCTGCTGGTTCTCGCGGACTTTGCGCGCGGTAACGATCACCTCCTCGATCGTGCCGTGTGTTTGTTCCGGCTCGCGGGCCTCGGCGGACGCTCTTAACGGCTCCTGAGTCTGGGCCTGTGCCATTCGCAGAGGCCACCTCGGTTCGCCGATTGCCGGAGCGTTCCCGGTGTCGGACACCTCCCCGTCCGGAATGTCGCCCGCGTTTGCCGCCGGCATGGCAAGCGCCAGTCCGATGGCCCCAAGGATGTCAATTCTTCCTACCAAGTTCATGCCCCCCTCTTTGGCGTCTTCAGCGCCCCCACCTTCGCGCAAAAAAAACCGCACCCGTCCCGGGGGCGGCTAGAACGAGCGTTCGTTCCTTTGATGTTACGGGAGCGGACGCCGGCGAAACATGGACGGCCCGACTGAATACTTGGACTTTTGAGCAGATTCGCTTGGCTCAACCATGGGAGCATATTGTCCGCTCTTGGCCGACGTGTTGCTTGGGATCGACTTTCGGCGTGAGGCGTTTCGATTAAATAAATCGCGCCTGCTCGTACGGCTGCGTGGAGTCACCGGAGAGCTGCCTCAGTCGCTGATCAGCTCAGCTCGGTTGGGGGGTCTGGATGGGGAGCGCCATTCGCGTGATCACGCAGAGCCCGATCTACGGCGGCGTAGTGCGCTGGAACGCGTACGAGTACGTGACGAATCCTGACACCGGAAAGTACAAGAAACGGGCGCGACCCAAATCCGAATGGGTGGAGTATGTCGATGAATCACTGCGCATCGTCTCGGACGATCTGATCGAAAGGGCCCGTATCTTCGTATGGCGCGATGAGGTGGAAAGCACCCTCCTGGGCCCGATCCCGGCGATCGGACGCGGTCCATTTCCGCCGAAGGCACCAGACGGTTGCGGCATCGACAACCCCCTATCCCCTACGTCATTGACGCAGGGTAAGTCACTGGCGTATGATTGCAGTCCATGGTCTTCATCGAGAAAGGCGTGAAGGATGATCTGAGCGCCAAGGAAAAGAAGGTCCTTCGCAAGTTGAACGAGAGTTGGTAGGAGGCGTATGAACAAGAAGCTGTTCGCCGAGCTCGTCGAGAGCATGACGCAGATGAACGAGATCGCACGCGGGGAGCGCGCGCCATCACGCGAATTCCACGTCGATGCGCTCGCCATCAAAGAGCTGCGCTCGAAGATCGGCTTGAGCCAGCCGAAATTCGCCGCCCTCCTGCACGTCGATGTCGGCACGCTGCGCAACTGGGAACAGGGCCGGCGCGAGCCGACAGGACCGGCCAAGGCGCTGCTCGCGGCGATCCGCAGGGATCCGGTCCACGTCCTCAAAGCACTGGCGGTGTAGCACCAACACAGCTTCTGACAGCTGTGGCGTATGGCGGAGCCGCTCACGGTTTGCCGGCCTCGAGCTTGCCGCAGCCCTTCACCGAGCTCCGCCTGAAGGCGCTTGCGTTGAGATCGACGCTCGTCGTTCGCGGTTGCTGCGCTCGGCAGCTCAGTGGCTAGTCGGCCTGCACTGCGCCGCTCGGGCTTCCTGGGCAGCTTCAGCGGCGCCCGACCGTGTGTGTCCCAGGAGCGTGTGCTCACCGCGCGCCCTGCGAACTACCGCTCAACAATCGGCATACCATCTCGATCGATAGTCCCTTTGCGCGGCTGATGCCACCATCGGACATGCCGGACGCGGCCAAGCGCTTGAACGTCCTTCAACACGTCTCGACCGTGCTGAGCCGTTGCTGGCCACGCAAGGTATGCGTGCGGCGGTCACCGGGACGGAAAATCCTGCAGCAACGATATCTTCGTATCACGTACCGATGTCGAATCCGCCCTCCTCGGCCCCATTCGTCGAGATCTGCTCTCCCCAGAGCGCGTAGCACGCATGGCGGCCGAAATGCAGGCGATGTTTGCCGAACAGGTAAAGCGCCGCACGCGTGATTCTGCGGCAGCTCTTCGGTGGGAAGATCGTGCTTCGGCCCGGCCCCGATCGCAGCCTCTTTGCTGAATTCGAGGTTCAACCAAGCGCTTTGATCAGGGAGGGAACAGGATGTGGAGCGGAAGGGAATCGAACCCTCGACCTTCGCATTGCGAACGCGACGCTCTCCCAACTGAGCTACCGCCCCAGACAAGGCGCGCGATTCTAGCATCGTAGTTCGCTATGATCGAGTTTCCTGCTGCGCATCCGGGGAAATACATGCTGGCAATTGGATCGCGGGCACCAGAATTCACCCTACCCGACCAGGACGACCGTTCCGTCTCGCTCAGCACACTCCTCAACCGTGGCCCATTGATCCTGTATTTCTACCCGGCGGACTTCACGCCGGGGTGTACTCGCGAGGCCTGCATGCTCCGGGACATGCACGCGGACATACTGAAGGTCGGACTCACCGTGGCGGGCGTGAGTCCACAATCGCCCGAGCGGCACGCGGAATTTCGTGAGAAGTACCAACTCCCCTTCATCCTGCTGGCGGACGTCGAGAAGTTCGTGATCAAGATGTACGAGGTGAATGGGCCCCTGGGACTGGGTGTCCGCCGCGCCACCTATCTGATCGACCCGGCGCGCCAGGTCCGCGGCGCCGTACTGGCCGATTTCCGAATCAGCCAACACGAAGATTTCATCCGCAAGGCAACCCTGCTGAGCGGCAGCGCGCGGCCTATTGCTTAGTATTCCATGCGCAAGAGGCTCGCCTGTCCGAACGAGGGGATGCTGAGCACGTAGAGCGTGTCGTATTCGTCATCCCCTATGGGCGGCACGTCAATGTCCCCGAGCTCGTGGATCAACTCCGGCACGGTATTGCTGTGACCGATGATGAGCACGCTGCCGCCCTCGTGTTCATGCATCACCCGCGAGACCAGGCCCTTTGTGTCTGCGGCAGGAACTACTACGGCTTGTTTACCGAGACGTTCGGCGAGAGGCGCCGCTGTCTGTTGCGTGCGGCGAGCGTCGCTCACATAAATCGCGTCGATGCGGCCCACTCCCTTGCTGCGGCCAAACATCTGAGCAAGCCGCTCCGCGCGTTGCTCGCCTTCCGGGGACAACGGCGGGTCTTGAATGGAGCTCAGATCTTTCTCTGCGTGCCTGGCGAGCACTACTACGGTAGTCGTGCTCGCAGATCGATAGATGAAGAAACCGACCAGGGCGGCGACGAATAAACCGAAGACAGCGGCAAAGCTCAGCCAGACTGGCAGCAGGAATGGGCGCCGGTGGCGGCTAATGAGGGCAGGAGCTTCCATTTCAGTATCTTACAAGAATAATGGCATGTACTTTCTAATTAGGGCAGGAAACTTTCGGGGCGCATGGTGGGTTATGTAGACTTTGACTTTATGGAGCTCACCGGGTGCATCGATTCGCGAAACTCATAATCCTCTGCCTGGCTCTCGACTCATTCGCCCTGGGGGCCTCGGCCGCGGGCCCTACCGTCGAGAGTACGCCAGCTGCGCTCGCCATGATATCCACTCCGGGTGGTGGCGCGAGGATACGCCCACGGGATCTACGAAAAATTACGGTCGATGCGAGCGCGCCGATGGGCCATCTGCGCTCGCTGCAAGGTGTGAATGGTGCGCCGGCACCCGGGTCCCACAAGCCCGAGAACTTCAAGTTCGGTGGCTGGAACATGTCGGAGCACACCGATGTTTCGGCCGGTTACCGCATGGCCCGAATCGACCTCGTCCGCACTCACGACGCCTACGGGCCTGCCGACATTGACGCGAAATTCGAGACCGCCGATGCTCCGGGCGGCGGTCTGATCTCCGCGCGCCGCGATTTGTTCAACATCTTTCCCAACCCGGACGCCGACCCGAACGATCCGCGCAGCTACAACTTCGGTCCCACCGACCACATCATCGCCTCCATCCGCAAGGTCGGCGCCCAGGTGATGTTCCGCCTCGGCCGCAGTGAAGGCGCGGACGCACAACCGCCCAGGGACTTCGACAAATACGCTTCCATCGCCAGGCACATCGTTCTGCACTACAACCGGGGCTGGGCGAAGGGATTCCACTATCGGATCCGTTTCTGGGAAATCTGGAACGAGCCCGATCTGGGCAAGGTGTTCTGGGCCGGCACCGCGCACCAGTATTTCGAGTTGTACGGCAAGCTTGCCCGGGCGGTGAAATCGGCTGACCGCCACGCACTCGTGGGAGGACCGGCGATCGCGCGGCCGAACGATGACACTCCGTATCGCGACGCCTTCCTCGAGTACGTACGCACGGAGCAACTGCCGCTCGACTTCTATTCGTGGCACTGGTACGCCACCGACTCTGACGATCCGCTGGACTTCATCCGCATCAGCCGCGACATGCGCGCGCGGCTGGACAAACATGGATTTACACGGACCCGCTCGATGGTCACGGAATGGAACTATGGGCTGCTGGATCCGATGCCGAGTCCGGTGCAACGCGCGAGTTTCATAACAGCCGCTCTCATCTACATGCAGGATGCGCCAATCGATGCCGCCACGCTCTATCGTGCCGACAGTGTGTTCGGCTCGGACGGCGCCACACCCGACAAGACGGGACAAGCGCTGATCGCCCTGGGACGCTTGAAGGACACCCCCTTCAGGCTGAAGGCCAGGGGCGCCGATCTGAATGGATTTGCAGTCGAAGCGGCGAGATCCGCGGATGGTCGAACCGTGCAGGTGCTGCTGAGCAACTACCAGATCCCCTCCCAGTTTCTCGGACCGCGGGCCGCCGATGATGTCCTGCACGTTCCGCCGGTGTTTGATGTCAGATTGTTGGCACGCCGAAGCATTTCCTATCGGAACAACTCGGGCTACGACCTCACGGTCGATCATCTGCCGGCCAACCACCGCTACAGTGTCGAGCGCTGCAGAATATCGGCGACCCACGATTTCACGAGCCTGGGAACGACGCTCCACAGCGGTGGGCCGATCCATCTGCAGGAAGAGCTGCCGCCGCCGGGCATCGAGCTCGTCACGATCCGCGCACTTGACGCACCTCCTGAAGTTGCTGCGATGCGGCGGTCTGCACCAACGGCTACACCAATACAAGATGAGTCGGTACCGGCGACCGATCATTGCGCTGCACAATTGACAGTAGCTGCGGGGAAATAACGTCCAGGCGTGCGCGGCTGCCGCACATTTCGCGCACAAGCCTAGTACCCTGCGCCTGCACTTTGGATACACCGATGACAGGAGACCGTTGATGCGCTCTGGCGGACAGACCACCGTCATTCAACGCATACTGGAGAAACGCGCCCAGAAGCCACCGGAAATCCAGGAGGATACTTCGGCGACGATCGCCGTGATGTTGCGCGTTCTGCCGCCTCCGCGTGCCATGCTCGTCTTCGAGGATGCCGTGCTGCTCAATCATTTCGAAAGCATGATTGCGGCAGATGTCCTCGATGCCGAGGCCGTGGCCGATGAGCTCGAGGCGGTGCGCCTCTTTGGCGCCGAGTTCTACCCGGTCATCATCACGGACAACCAGCAGTTGATTCGTAAGATTCGCGCGCGCCAGACGAATCGTGCGCCGTACATCCTGTACGTAGCGGAGCTCGACGAAGATCATGAGCGCGAAGCGGGTTTGATTGCGGGAGCGGATGACTGCATCGCCCGCCGGGCGCGGGAGCGTGAGCTGCTGGCGCGCATCGGCGCTGCGCGCCGGATTGCCGAGCTCGAAGCCGTCCTGCGCGTGGCGCTCGTCGAGAACCGCAAGCTGTCCACGACTGATGACCTCACCCGGGTTGCCAGCCGGCGATTCTTCACCAAACATTTTCCCCGCGAAGTGGAGCGCGCCGCGCGCTACACGCGTGCGTTGTCACTCATCCTCTGCGACATCGATCATTTCAAGAATGTCAACGACACGCTGGGCCATGCGGGCGGCGACGAAGTATTGCGGCAATTCGGCTCGCGCCTCCAGGACGCATTGCGGCGCGGCGTCGACTGGGTAGCACGCATCGGCGGCGAGGAATTCGCGATCGTGCTGCCCGAAACGAATTACGAACAGGCGCTTGACGTCGCGCGCAAATTGCGCTCCTGCGTCGCAAACAAGACATTCGAAGCGGAGGGCCGCAGCGTCGAGATAACAGCCAGCTTTGGGCTGTGTGGCCTGGAGTCAGTGCCGCCCGGAGTGCGAAAGATCGCCGAGAATCTCGTCAAGATCGCGGACGCGGCGTTGTACAGAAGCAAGAACTCGGGACGCAACCGCGTGACCGCCACGACGTTTCCCGGTGATCACGCAAGCAGGAAAACGCACACCCCCGAAAAATAAAACGCGCCCGCTCGAGTCTGCGCCGCCAGCTTGCCGCGCAAGCAGCTCTTCGATAAATGTCTTCCTGAGCTGACCCCCCGAACCTGTTCGTCCGTCTTGAGCGAACCTGCAGATTGCGGCGGCTGCGGAGTCTATGCCTCGAGATGCTGGAATGGAAGAGGAAAAGTGAATCCAACAGCCACAGTCTCGCGAGCTGTCACCCGCACAGGCCCGAGCAACAGTCGGATCGTAAAGCGCTTGATTTAAAGGGAAATCGACTTTGTACACAGCAGTACGGAGAAAAATCTCTTATCCACAAAAACACCCGTATAAAGCTGTGGACAAGTCGGAATTTTTTAAGTGGATCAAGTGCTTTGCCTATTGGCTATTTTCTGCTCAATTTTTTTGCGCACCTTCCAACAGCGTCCAACTTCACAGCCGTGGGTGCACGGATTGCGCTTGACTTAGCTGGCGCCGCTGCCGGTGCTCGAAGCAACGGGTTCGAACCGTTCGAAAGGCTGGGCGCAGTCGGGTCTCGTCGGCAGCTAAGCCAAGGCATCGCCCGAACGAGTGACCCTCCGCACGCACAACGTGTACCGAAATCGAGACCCTGGCCGGCTGCGACTCGCCTTACGTCTCGATCGCTCAGCCACGGTGGCAAGCACCCGCGGCTTGTGTGAGACTTGCGGCTTGCTTCGCAGGCAAGTCATGAAAAAAACAGGCAGCGAAATGCCAGCCGCAGACGACTCTTCGCCCGGGAATGAAGATTCTGCGGAGATCATCGAACGAGCCAGACTGCAGGCCGATGTGGCCCAGCAAGGCGTACGCCTTGCGAAGGATGAGCTTCGACGTGCGCGCAAACGCCTGAAAGAGGCCAAGCGCGATGCAAAACGCGCGCGCAAGCATGCATCGCTGGCGCGTAAGGATTGGAAACGCGCGCGCCGGCGGGCGAAAAAAGACGGTGCGGGCGAGGGACAGCAGAAGCAGGCGATGACAGTAAAAGGCCGGCGCAAGCCCAAGGTAAAATCGACTCCTGCGCGATCGCGACGCGCCGGCAGCCGGAGCGCCAAGCGCGTCGGCCGTGGCTCCCGAACTCAAGCTCGAGCGGCTAAATAAGGGCCCCGGCTCAGCCGCCGGCACGGGCCCTCGGACCCATTTGAGACGTTAACCTGGATTGAGGCGGCCTAAGCTGCACACTTTGTAAGGACCCTGACATGCAAGACTGGCAATCACCTCAGAGCGGACCCCGCGATAGCGCGCCGGCGCGGCCTACCGGTGAGATCGATGATTCCTGGGTTCATCCGTCGAGCTCCAGGATGCTCACGAACTACCTGGCAGACGTCGAGCAGAACCTGGACGAGCATCGATGGGAGCTGGCACTGCGGGATGTTGCGGACCTGCCCAAGATAGCGGTCGCCCTCGCCGACCCTGAGTTGAGAAGCTCTGTCGAGCGCTGCAAAGCCTGGTGCGAACAGTGGGTTCGCGCCACGAATGTCGCGAACGATTCCGGCGTGGACCACGAGAGCATCTGTCGGGTCCTGGACGAGAAGTCAGGGCACGCGGGGACAAGCCCATCGGTGCCATCACTCGAACTGCGCCGTCTGCGCCTCCGCAGGCATGCACGCAATGCGCCCCGTGGTTTTAACTCTTCCCACGCGGGCAAAGAAGATCAGGACGCAGCCGAAACCTTCGCGATCTGTACAGCCGTGGTTGAGGGCGTTCGCCGGTGGTATGCGCATTTCGCATGTCATGACGCCACTGCACAGGCGAATCTCGCTCGCCTGGCAGTGCTGCGGTAAGCGGCTCCTGAATACACGTTCAATCGATCGGTCGCGGTCGCAACTTATCCATATGGATACGAAGGCGGCGTAAGCTACTGAAATTGCAGGATACCGCGACATGGCTGCTTTGCTCCTTGCATCAGGCGGGAGCTTAAGGGAATATAGCCGCGCGAGGGGGCCCCAAAACATTGAGTGCCCGTTCAATGGCTCAACCAAGCGGTTCGCAGAAACCTCATTCACTGTTGGCCGGAACGCGAGTTCCGCTTCGCGTCGGCATCATTCTGGCCGAGCATTTCACACTCTCTGCCTTTGCCGTATTCATCGATCATCTGCGGCTCGCCGCCGATGAGGGCGACCGTAGCCGGCCGCTGCACGTGCAGTGGTCCATCATGGCAAACCGGCAGGCCTCGGTACCTGCGAGCTGTGGTGTGCTCATCGAGCCGACGAGCGGTTTCATCGAGCCCGAGCTGCTCGACTATGTCGTGGTCGTTGGAGGACTCCTGCATGCCGGCCCGCAGGTGGATGAGCCTACGGTCCGCTACCTGCGCGAGGTTGCTTCCAGCAATATCCCGCTGATCGGGATCTGCACGGGCAGCTTCATCCTGTGCCGTGCGGGCCTGATGAAAGGCCGCCGCTCGTGCGTGAGCTGGTATCACTACCAGGACTTCCTGGAGGCATTTCCGGGACACGCGGTGGTCGCCGATCGGTTGTTCCTCGCCGACGGCCCGCGGATCACCTGTGCTGGCGGAGCTGGCACCGCCGCTCTTGCAACACACCTCATTGAGCAGCACCTGGGACGGGCAGTGGCCCAGAAGGCGAGCCAGGTACTGTTGTTCGATCGCGAGCGTTCCGGCAGTGACGCCCAGCCTCATCCGCCTCTTTCCGAAACAGTTCGCGAGCCTCGCGTCCGGCGCGCGTTGCTGCTCATGGAGCAGAACCTCACGCGTCCGGTGGCAATAGCTGCAATAGCCGATGAGCTCGGCGTATCAGTACGGCAGTTGGAACGTGTATGCCGTGAACATGTTGGCATGGGGCCGGCTTCGCTCTATCGGCAATTACGGATGCGTTACGCGCATTGGCTGGTCGAGAACACGGATCGCTCAGTCACCGAAATTGCCATCGAAGCAGGCTTTGCCGATTGCGCTCACTTCTCGCGCCAGTTCAAGGATGCCTACGGCCTCTCCCCTTCCACACGGCGGCTGCAACCGAACCGGACGACTTACAGCGACGCCGCCGGCGGCCGCGTCTTCGAATAGACGTGCCTGTAGCACACGCACGACACCCGATTTCACTCTCTTTGATGTCATTTAGAGTAATCGGGGCGGAGATGTAACAGCCGGATGGCGCGTTCGTTCAATCCGTCTCGAGTGACCCGAAGCGAAGATTCAAATCGCTTGGGTTGACACCATGAGCCTGAAGCGCAGCCGTGGTGAACAGAAAAACTCCAGGGGAATGTAGCAATGAACTCGAAGGTCTCATATGCGGTAGCGGCCATATTGGGAGGCGCCTCCTTCGCAGCCACCGCCGCGGCCCCGGCGAACGACAATCCCGAGGCCGCTACGGTCGGTGCACTCGAGGAGATCACCGTCACTGCACAGCGCCGCTCCGAGAGCATGCAAAACGTGCCGATCTCGATGCAGGCCTTCACGTCAGAAACGCTGAAGCAACTCAATGTCTCGACGCTCGACGATTACATCAAGTTTCTGCCCAACGTCACGACGGCCAACAACGGACCCGGCCAGAACGAAGTGTTCATGCGCGGCCTCAGCGCCGGGTCGCAACCTAGCCAGGGTAGCGCTTCCACGGGCTTGTGGCCGAACGTTGCAATCTACCTGGACAACCAATCCGGCCAGTTGCCGAACCGCAATCTCGACATCTACGCTGCCGATATGAATCGCATCGAGGTTCTCGAGGGTCCGCAGGGCACGCTGTTTGGCGCTGGTGCGGAGGCAGGTGTAATTCGCTACATCACGAACGAACCGAAACTCGACAAGTTCGAGGCGAACGTCAAGGCTGGCTACGGAGTCACCGCTCACGGCGATCCGAACACCGACCTGACGGCTGTGTTGAACGTCCCACTGATCTCGGACACCCTCGCCGTCCGGGCAGTGCTCTACAGCGACAGTCGCGGTGGGTACATCGACAACGTTCCGGCGACGTTCACGCGCAAAAACACCGACATCGGCATTGGCTATGCCTACTTTCCGGCAGACGCCAACGGGCAGTGCCCGGATGGCCAGCCAAACGCTGGCTTCTGCGTGCCGCCCGGAAGCCCGAGCGTCAACAACAGCAACATAGCTAAAAGAGCCATCAACCCGGTTACGTATCAGGGAATCCGTGCGGAGGCGCTATACAAGTTCAACGATGACTGGGACGTGCTGATCTCGCAGTCGTACCAGGACATGGACTCCAAGGGCGTGTTCTATCAGCAGCCCAATGCGTCGGACGGCGCGCCCCTGAATCCGCTCGAAGTCACGCTGTTCAACGACTCCTTCAACAAGGACAAGTTCGAGAGCACCTCTTGGACGGTGAATGGCAAATTTAGCGTTCTGAAGGCCGTCTATACAGGCGGTTATCTCGTACGTAATGTCGAACAAGTCGGCGACTATACGAACTACGCGCGTGGCGTTTATGCGGATTACTACCAGTGCTACGGTCCGGGCGCGTACACGCCGAACCTCACGTCCACCTGCTTCTCCCCGAGCGCTACCTGGCGCTCAACCGAGCGCAACACCCACCAGCAACACGAATTTCGCCTGAGCACACCCGATGATTGGCGTTTGCGGGCGATCGCTGGAGCCTTTTGGGAAAACAACACCCTGTTTGATCAGTCGGGCTGGAACTACAAGAACATTCCTTCGTGTACGGCGAATGGCGATCCGGGTACTCCGGGTAACACCGGCTGCTTTGCAGACATCGGTACGGTCCCCGGCACAACCGTCGTGAATCCCGGTGTCCAGGGCCCCCACACCTCGTTCTATCAGGACACGGTGCGCACGACCAAGCAGACGGCTTTCTTCGTCTCGGTTGACTACGATCTGATTCCGAAGGTGTTGACGGCCACGCTGGGCACGCGTCATTTCCGCTTCGACAACTCCTCAGCGGGCAGCGTCACGGGTAGTTTTTACTGCTTCCAGGGAGGCGCGCCGGCAACTGGATGTCATGTTGCGCCACCAGCCAGCCCCTACTCCGCCTACAACCTGAACAACCCGAGGCTCGCGGACACCGAGTCCGGCTTCAAGAGCCGCGGAAACCTGACCTGGCACGTCACATCGGATGTCATGCTGTATTACACGTTCTCGCAGGGCTTCCGGCCGGGTGGCTTCAACCAGAACGGCAATTCGCCGCATGCCTTCACCCCAGATGGGGCAGCGCAGTACCTCGTCCCCTCCTCATACCACTCCGACAAGTTGACGAACAATGAAATCGGCTGGAAGACGGAATTTCTCGACCATCGCCTGCAATGGAACGGGGCCGTGTACCGGGAGAACTGGGACAACGTCCAGGTCGCCTTTTTCGATCCGGGCGTGGTCGGCAACATTTTCTACAACACCAACGGTCAGAACTTCCTCATCAAGGGAGTCGAGACTTCTGTGGTCGCCCGGGTCGTCACCGGGCTGACACTGCAGGGCGCGGCATCCTGGAACCAGAGCCGGCAGACGAATTCGCCGATTCTGTTCAACAACAATCCGGCGAGCCCGGACTTCGGCAAGCAGATCACGTTCGCCTGCCGAACCTCCTTCGGGACCGGTTGCGCGCCGGTCGTAAACCCCTTCGGCCCGGTCGGCTCCCCGAGCGCCGATGCGCCACCGGTTCAGTTCAGCCTGCGCGCCCGCTACGACTGGGAGATCGCCGGATACCTGCCCTTCGTACAGGCAAGCGCCACTCACAACGGCCATTCATTCACGCAGGCGGGTTCGAATCCCACCATCGCGCAAGCGGGAGGCGTCAGCACCGGAAGGTTACGATTCGAGAATCCCGCTTACACGACCTACGACGCCTCAGTCGGTGTCGCGAAGGATGCCTGGAACGTGACTGCGTATGGTGAGAACCTCACCAACTCGAACAAAAGCGTGTTCGTCAGCACCGATCAATTTATCGTGGCACAGACGCCCCTTCGGCCGCGGATTCTCGGTCTGTCGTTCGGGTACAAATTTTGAGGACTGAAATTCGGTAGCGGTGAGCGTCACGGTAGAACTCGAAGTCCGGCGAATACGCGAGCTCGTCCAGGAGCGACGGTTCGCCGAGGCTCTCGCGGCCGCCGGAGCATTGTTAGTGACGGTGCCCGAGAATCGGGACGTTCTGTATCTGCGCGCGCTTTCGCAACGTATGCTCGGCGACATACCGGCAGCACTTGCGACACTTGCCGGACTCGAGCAACTGCATCCTCGATTCAGCCGCCTGTACCAGGAGCGCGGTCAGTGCCATGTCGCGCTGAAGCAAGCACCTCAGGCAATCGACGCGTTTGCGCAAGCTGTGCGCATGAATGCCGCTCTCCCCGTCAGCTGGAGCATGCTCGAAGGCTTGTTCCGGATGACGCGGCAAGCTGAGAACACCGCCGAGGCAGCCGCGCATGTGGCAACACTGAAGAAGCTGCCTCCCGAAGTAGTGACGGCGACTGCGCTGTTCTCGGACGGTGATTTGGCCGAGGCCGAAGACCTCATCCGCAGCTTCTTGCTCAAGCATGGCCACCATGTAGAAGCCATGCGGCTACTGGCGCGCATTGGCATCGAGCGGGATGTGCTCGATGATGCACAACTGTTGCTGGAGGCGGTGCTCGACCTTGCGCCTGACTACCACGCAGCGCGATTCGACTATGCGCAAGTATTGATCAAGCGTCACATGCATCAACGCGCGCATGAGCAAGCTGAGAAGCTGCTCGCGGCGGATGGCGCCAACCGAAATTACCGTATGCTGCATGCCTTGGCCTGCGTAGGCCTTGGCCTGCACGACCGCGCTATCGAGCTGTACCGTGAGCTGTTGCCAGGTGCCGCGCAGCCGGCGGACCTGCATCTGTCAATTGCTCACTCACTCAAGACTCTGGGACGTCGCGAGGAAGCCATCGCGGAATATCGCACGGCAGCGGTGGCTCGCCCGGGCTATGGCGATGTTTACTGGAGCCTGGCGAATCTGAAGACCTACCGGTTCGAGGACGGAGAGTTGCAGCAGATGCGAGCCGCGGAGTCAGCCGCCTCGACATCCTTGGTTGACAGGTACCACCTGTGCTTTGCATTGGGTAAGGCGCTCGAGGATCGCCAGGACTATGAGAAGTCCTTTGAGTACTACGCACGCGGCAACGGCCTCAAACGAGCCGAGAGTCGCTACCGGCCAGAAGTCATCGAGCTCAACACTCGTCTGCAGATCGAGGTCTGTACTCCCGATCTCTTCGCCCGCAATAAGGATAGCGGCGTGCACGCTGCGGACCCTATATTCATCGTGGGCCTCCCCCGCTCGGGGTCAACATTGATCGAGCAGATCCTGGCGTCACACTCCGCGGTCGAGGGTACGCAGGAGCTGGCGGATATCCCGCGTATCGTCGTGGACCTGAAGGGCCGTGAATCCGACCTCGACAACCCGCGCTACCCGGCCGTACTGGCTAAAATGAGCACCGAGGACTTTCGCCGCCTGGGCGAGAAGTACTTGACCGATACACGCATCTACCGGACCGGCAAAGCGCGTTTCATTGACAAGATGCCCAACAATTTCCGCCATATCGGGCTGATCCACTTGATGTTACCCAACGCAAAGATCATCGACGCGCGCCGCGAGCCGATGGCCTGCTGTTTCGGCAACCTCAAACAGTTGTTCGCGCACGGCCAGGAATTCACCTACAGCGTCGAAGATATCGCGCGCTACTATCGCACCTATCTCGAGCTCATGAGGCACTGGGATGCCGTCTTGCCTGGGCGCGTGCTGCGTGTACAGCACGAGGATGTCGTGGACGATCTGGAAGGAACTGTGCGCCGATTACTGGACTATTGCGAGCTCGAGTTCGAGCCCGCCTGCGTGGAGTTTCACAAAACCGAGCGCAGCATACGTACGGCAAGCTCGGAGCAAGTGCGCCAACCGATTTATCGCGAGGGCCTGGACCAGTGGCGGCACTACGAGCCCTGGCTCCAGCCGCTCCGCGAGGCACTCGGCGACTCACTCACAAGCTATCGCCACTGAGTCGCAGGAAAGCGGCGGTACTGGGCGATCATTGCGCCGTCGGCCATGCGCCCGCCATCTCCACGCTGACCGTCTAGCCTATGAATGCAGTAGCACCGCCGCATTGGGTGGCCAGCTGACATACACCTCGTCGCTCCAGTCGATCGCCACTTCAGAGCTGCGGCGCTCGTTCTGCGCAAATACCGTGACGAGCTTGCCGCTGCCCGTCTTGACCTGGTACGTAGACCGATTGCCCAGGTAGCCCAGTTCCCACACCATCCCCTTCAGCTGGTTGACTCCGGCGTCCGGGTTGGGCTGTTTGCTGAGTCGGATCTTCTCGGGGCGAAGCGCCACCCAGACCTTCTGGCCCGGCGCACATCGGCTGACGTCATCCACGAGCAGATTACAACCGGTATCCGAACAGCTCACCGTAATGAGCCCGGGTTCGCAGGAGGTTACGGTGCCTTCGAACAGGTTCGTCGTTCCGACGAAATCGGCAACAAAGCGGCTCTGTGGGAACTCGTAGATTTCGGATGGCGTACCGACCTGAATAACTTTCCCGCGGTCCATGACGGCGATGCGCGTAGCCAGCGCCATCGCTTCATCCTGATCGTGCGTTACAACGATGAACGTAATGCCAACCTGATGCTGCAGATCCATTAGCTCAAATTGCGTCTTTTCGCGTAGCTTCTTGTCGAGTGCTGACAGCGGCTCATCGAGCAACAGTACTTTTGGCCTCCGAATCAACGCACGTGCCAATGCGACGCGCTGCCGTTGTCCGCCCGAGAGCTGATGGGGCCTGCGCTGGCCAAGGTGTCCCAGCTGCACCATATCCAACGCATCCTGCACGCGCTGTTTCTTTGCAGCGCGGTCAATATCGAGACGCTTCAGCCCGTAAGCGATGTTGCGTTCCACCGTCATATGAGGAAACAGCGCGTAGGACTGGAACATCATGTTGACGGGCCGCTCGTGCGGCGGCACTCCAGCCATTTCCACGCCGTCGATAGTGATCTGCCCGGCCGTTTGGTTGGCGAATCCGGCGAGCATCCTCAGCAAGGTCGTCTTTCCACAGCCGGAGGCGCCTACGAGCGCGAACATCTCGCCCTTGAAGACCGATAGACTGATGTCGTCGACTGCAGTGAACCCGCCGTATGTTTTGCTGACTCCCTTGATGACGATCTGCGGCGTGGCATGGGTATCGAGCCACGGGCGGTCTGGGATGGGATTTTGTTGGTTGGCGATCAATCGGTACTGCTAGTGGTTTCCAGGTGGCGTCGCCTTGCGACGCTCGGGCGCGAAGAATGGGCGTTCTACGACGCGCGCGCGGACCATTCGGCGCTCCCATACGAGTTCGCGATTCAAATAGATGTCGGCCCAAATGGCGCAGCCGATCTCAAAGTGAGGGGCGTCGATCATTGCAAGGGCAATATTACGCTTAGCTGTCGGTGACCAGGTTGCTGAGGTGACACTACCCACTTCGCGCCGACCTTGACGGTCGCAATACAGGAGGGCGTTATGGGCGGGCTTGCTCCCGTCGATATCCAACCCTGCCAGTCTTCGGGCGGGACCCCGCCGCTTCTCTTCCAGCAGAGCGCGCCGCCCGGTGAAATGGGGCTTGTCGAAATCAACCAGCCATTCGAGACCCAACTCCAGTGGCGATCGATCACGGTGCATCAGTACGGTGTGTGCACTCGACACGAAATCGACGTTCGGCTGAAGGAAGCCGGCCTCAATACGAGCGATGTTCAAGGCCTTGGACCCAATCGGACGTATGCCGCGCGTTCGGCCGGATACCATCAGAATATCCCAGACGCGTTCGGCGAGGCTGGGATCCATCCAGAGCTCGTAGCCCAGGTCTCCCGTGAAGCCGGTACGGGAGACAGTGATATTCATGCCGCCCAGATCGAATGTACCCATCTCGAACGGCTTGAGCCGCTCGACTGCCGCTAGTCCCGCCGATTTGAGCGCTGCGTATGAGGTCGGGCCCTGCATGGCAAGCGCGGCGATCTGGTCCGTAATCTCTTCGATCACCACCCCGTCAAATCCGATGACGCTGGACAGGAGCCAATCGAGCTGGCGCTCGGCCGTGCACAGCCGATATTCAGTCTCGCTTAAACGGAACACGGTTCCGTCATCGATCAAATGGCCGGCGTCATCGCACCACACGCAGTAGGCGACACGCCCCACTTTGAGTTTTCTGATATCGCGCGTCATCAGGCGATTGAGGAATGCGAGCGCCGACGGGCCGGCGATCCGGTATTTCACCATCGGGGTCAGGTCATACAGGCTCGTCGCGTTGCGAATCGCGAAGTACTCCTGCTCGACGTTGGTGAACACGTCGACGGTTGTGTAACCCGACCAGGGGATGAAGCTGTCGAGCTGGCTCAGCGCGCGAGCGCGGTCGTGGAAGGGAGTCTTGAGGAGCGGCTGGACATAGTGTGGCGGTGCCGGCGCCGTGGGAGTCAACGCACCAGCGTTCACATCCGCGCTCACATTCGCGCTTCGCATCACGCCGCCTGCCCCAACACCTGGCGGGCTGCGTTACGGCCCGCCGTTCCCATGACGCCACCGCCCGGGTGACATCCGGCTCCGCAGAGATACAACCCGTCAACAGGCGTTTGATATTGGGCGGCGCCGGGCACCGGACGCATCACGAAGAACTGGTCCAGTGCAAGTTCGGCGTGATGCCAGTGCCCTCCTGTGATGCGGAACTCGCGCTCGATGTCCGGTGGTGCGAGCAGCTGCTCCGCGGTCACTGATTTGCGCAACCCCGGCGCATATTGCTCGATCGTGTCGATCACGAGATCGGAGAACTGCCGACGCTCACCCTCCCAACCCTTCTTCAAATTGTATGGCGCGTATTGCACCACCGCGGATAGAACATGTCTGCCCGCCGGTGCCAGAGTTGGGTCGTTGACGGTGGGCAATGTGATTTCGATCGCGGGAGCAGCTGAAAACTCTCCATACTTGGAATGATTGAAGGCGCGTTCGAGATAGTCGAGCGACGGCGCAATGAGGAGCCTGCTTCCCAGCATGTCCGCACTCAGCCCCGTAAATTGAGGCAGACGATCCATAGCCAGATGCAGCTTCGCCGCCAACCCGCGAGTACGCAAATGCGATACACGGCGAGTGAAGCCAGCGTCTAAATTCTCAGCACCGAGGAGGCGTAGAAACGTTGCCTGGGGATCCACATTCGAGATCACTGTGTCGGACGATATGATCTCTCCCGAGGTGAGCTGAACCCCGGCGGCACGGTGAGCGCGAATGACGATTCGCTCCACAGCAGTACCCGTTCTGATTTCCGCGCCGGAGGCTGTGGCCGCGGCCGCAAGCGCGCGAGACAAGGCGCCCAAGCCACCTAGAGGTTGAGCCAATGGTCGTACCGGTGCGCCGCCCCCGCGCTCTTTTCCCTGCGCGCCAACCGCTCCGGCCAGGCGATACAAAAGCGTGAATACCGAACCGGGTGAACGCGGCCCCAAGTTGGTTCCCAATACGGCGTCGAATCCCAACGCGCCTCGCAGAAGTGGTGACTCAAAATTGTCGTGCAGAAGGTCATAGACGTTCATGCCCCCGATGCGCAGCAACTCACGCATGTCATCGCGCCCCAGGCGGCGGATCTGCCAAGCCAGATCCAGCAAAGCGCGCCTGTCGCCCCAGGCACCGGTACCCAGACGGGGTGGCACCCTATCGAGCATGGGATGCAACGCCTTGGCCAGGCGATTCAACAGAGCTAGGTAATCCGCATGGGCCCCCATTGCCCCCAGCACCAAAGGCTCACCGTTGGCAGACAACGCGACCGTTTGCAGTTCGTGACCAACAAAAGTCAATCCGTGATCGCCCAGCCGGAGATCCGCAACCATCGCCCCTGACATTGAATGCAACAGATGAGCGCACGCCGAGACTCGAAATCCCGGCGCAAACTCGCGAGTGACCGCAGCACCACCCACCTCGTCAGCG
>Ga0307511_10000414_pt1 | contig 45583 bp, 43 predicted proteins | sample 13_EM_MG_FD_200266 | JGI IMG/M metagenome (GOLD analysis project Ga0307511, IMG submission 200266) | Populus trichocarpa ectomycorrhiza microbial communities from riparian zone in the Pacific Northwest, United States - 13_EM | ecosystem: Host-associated > Plants > Roots > Unclassified | place... | reverse complement strand
ATCTCGACGCCGATCGCGGAGAGGTCCGAACCGAGGGGGCCCATGCAGAACGGGACGACGTACATCGTCCGGCCCTTCATGGAGCCGCGGAAGATGCCCTTTTCTCCCGCGAAGATCTCCCGCATCTCGGCGGGAGCCTTCCAGTGGTTGGTCGGGCCCGCGTCCTGCTCCTGCTCGGAGCAGATGAACGTCCTGTCCTCGACCCGGGCGACATCGGTCGGGTCGGAGGCGGCGTAGTAGGAGTTGGGGCGCTTGATCGGGTCGAGCTTCCGGAAGGTGCCCTTTCGGACGAGATCCTCGCTCAGCCGCTCGTACTCGGCTTCTGATCCGTCACACCAGACCACGCTGTCCGGCTGGGTCAGTTCTGCGATCTCGTTCACCCACGAGACCAGTTCCTTGTGTTCGGTGGGGATGACGGGGGGAGCCGCGATGTCGCGCGCCACGATTGCTCCTATGGTGAGGGATTTTGTCCTTATTGCCCCGTGGGGGCTGCGACCCGGATGCTTCAGATGGTCGATCTTGGCGCTCATCCGGTGCCGACCGCACTCATTTGATCATCCGACTCGCCCGCCCATCTGTCCAGAGGGCCTCACAGACGAGCGACGTGAGGATCGCCACGTATCGAGATGTTTTCCGTGCGTCACCACCGCTTCACCCCGGGTACCCGCACGTCGGCTACGCATGAGAGAGTGGCCACTTCCAGCCCCTCATCTCGCCGCACTGACACGTAACTTACGGTTCCGTAGGTACGCTTGGGCGCATGACTGCGTCCGTCCCCGACGCGCCCACGGACACGCCGATCGCCGGCCACGGTCCCTCCGCGCTCTCAATCCCCGACCATGTGAAGCCGAAGCTGCGCGGCTGGCTGCACCTCGGCATGTTCCCGGCCGTGCTCGTCTCGGGCCTGGTGCTCACCGCTCTCGCCGACTCGGCCCGGGGCCGTATCGCCTGCGGGATCTTCGCCTTCACGGCCTGCCTGCTCTTCGGGGTCAGCGCGCTGTACCACCGGGGCAACTGGAGCCCGCGCATGGACGGCATCCTGCGCAGACTCGATCACGCCAACATCTTCCTGATCATCGCGGGCACGTACACGCCCCTGACGATGTTGCTGCTCCCGGGCGCCAAGGGTCAGTGGCTGCTGTGGGGTATCTGGGGCGCGGCGCTGGCGGGCATCGCCTTCCGGGTCTTCTGGGTCGGCGCCCCGCGCTGGCTCTACACCCCCTGCTACATCGCGATGGGCTGGGCGGCCGTCTTCTTCCTGCCGGACTTCATGCGCACCGGCGGCATCGCCGTCCTGGTCCTGGTCATCGTCGGCGGACTGCTCTACAGCGCGGGCGGAGTGATCTACGGCATAAAGCGCCCGAACCCGTCACCGCGCTGGTTCGGCTTCCACGAGGTCTTCCACTCCCTGACGGTGGCGGCCTTCCTCGTGCACTACGTGGGGATCTCCCTGGTGGCGTACCAGCACGGGTAGCACCTGGGACACCTCCTGTTCATGGCCACGGCTCTCAAGCCGTGGCCATTTTTCATGTGCTGACAGTTAATCCCCGTTGACAGACACCACCTTTTGACAGCTACTCTCATTTCATGGCTACTGTCACTCAATCACATGAGGTGCGACGCGATCCGCGCCGCTGGTGGGCCCTCGGGGCCCTGGTCGCGAGCATGCTCACGCTCGGCTTCGACACGACGATCCTCAACGTCGCCCTGCCCACGATGGCGGGCGACCTCGGCGCCGGCACCGGCCAGCAGCAGTGGATGGCGGACTCGTACGTCATCGTCTTCGCGGCCCTGATGCTCCCGGCCGGACTCCTCGGCGACCGCTTCGGACGGCGCCGCATGCTGATCGTGGGCCTCGGCATCTTCCTCGCCGGTTCCGTGGCCGGCTCCCTGGCGAACGATGTGAACTGGGTCATCGCCGCCCGCGCGGTGATGGGCGTCGGCGGGGCCCTGGTCACCCCGCTCGCCATGTCCGTCCTGCCCTCGCTCTTCGGCCCCGACGAGCGCACCAAGGCCGTCGGCATCATCTCCGCGGCCTCCTCGCTCGGACTGCCGCTCGGCCCGATCATCGGCGGCTGGCTGCTCAACCACTTCTGGTGGGGCTCGGTCTTCCTGGTCAACATCCCGATGGCCGCGATCGGCATCGCCGCCTGCGTCTTCCTGCTCCCCGAGACCAGCGACCCCGCCTCCCCCAAGGTCGACGCCCTCTCCACCGCGTTCACCGCGGCCGGCCTCGGCTCCCTCATCTACGCCATCATCGAGGCGCCCAGCCGCGGTTGGGGCGACCCGCTGATCGTGGGCATGCTCATCGGCGCCACGATCCTCATCGCCGCCCTGGTGCTGCGCGAACGGCGCATGGAACGCCCCATGCTCGACATGACCCTGCTCCGCCACCGCGGCTTCCTGTTCAACTCGATCGCCGCGACCCTGGTGATGTTCGTCCTGTCCGGCCTGCTGTTCGTGCTGCCGCAGTACCTCCAGGCGGTCCTCGGCAACGACGCGCTCGGCACCGGCGTCCGCCTGCTGCCCATGATGGGCGGCCTGATCATCGCGGCCCGCGCCGCGCAGCCGCTCGTCGTCAAGTTCGGCTCCCGAGCCGTGGTCACCGGGGGCCTGGTGGTCCTCGCCTTCGCCGCGGTGCTCGGCAGCCGTACGACAGTCGACTCCGGCTACGGCTTCACCGCGCTGTGGCTGTCCATCACCGGCTTCGGTTTCGGCTTCTCGATCGTCCCCGCGATGGACGGCTCCCTCGGCGCGCTGCCCCGAGACCGGGCCGGCAGCGGCTCCGGGCTCCTCATGACCATGCGCCAGGTCGGCGCCGCGATCGGCATCGCCCTGCTCGGCAGCCTGCTCGCGAGCACGTTCCGGGACCGCCTGGACGTCACCGGCCTGCCCGCGAAGGCGGCCGACACCGCCGGGGAGTCGGTGGTCGCGGCCCACATCGTCGGTCAACGGACAGGCTCGGCGGACCTCATCGCCTCGGCGAACGGCGCGTACGTCCACGGCATGGGCCTGGTCCTGCTGGTGTGCGGCGCCGCGGCCCTCGTCACCGCCCTGCTGGCGACGGCGTTCCTGCCGAACACCCCGGCCGCGCCCGCGGCGAAGGAGGAGGAAGAGCCCGCAACAGCCGTGGCCGTCGCCCTGGCGGATGCCGGACAATGAACACCATGACGGCCGCACCCTCCCCCTTCAGCCCCGCCGACCGCCCTCAACTGGGCCTCCGCGAGCGCAAGAAGATCAAGACCCGCGAAGCGATCCGCACCGCGACGTACGCGCTCGTCAAGGAGCAGGGGTACGACGCGACCACGATCGAGCAGATCGCCGAGCGCGCCGAGGTGTCGCCGTCGACGGTCTTCCGCTACTTCCCGACCAAGGAAGACATCGTCATCACGGACGAGTTCGACCCGATCATCATGGAGGAACTCCGGGCCCGCCCGGCCGACGAACCGTGGATGGTCACCCTCCGCCACGTGATGCAGAAGGCCATCAAGTACGGCATGAAGGAGGACGAGGAGACCTCCCGCCTCCGCACCCACCTCATGGTCCAGGTCCCGGCGGTGCGCTCCCGCATGATGGAGAGCATGTCGGTCACCGGCAACATGCTCTGCGAGGCCATCGCCGAGCGCACCGGCCGGGACCCGGAGAGCCTGGAGGTCCGCGTCTACGCCATGTCCCTCGTCGGCGGCCTGTTGGAGACGTCCCTGTACTGGGCGGAGAACGGCCACCGGGAGGACTTCTCGGGGCTGGTGGACCGCACGATGGATGTACTGGAGCACGGGCTTTCCGAGTGAGCCTAGATGTACATCTGATACATTCATGACATGAGCGAGCCGGTGATTGAACCCATGGCCGACGTCCGCAAACACCTGGCGGACGTCATCGACCGCGCCCGCCGTGACGAGACCCCGACGATCATCACCCGCCGTGGCAAGCAGGAGGCGGTGGTCATCGACATCGACGAGTACCGGCGACTGCGCGAACTCGAAGAGCAGGCCGAGGATTCCTGGCTGAACCGCCTGGCGGACGAGGCCGAGGCCGAGGGGCGCGACGGCTCCGTCTCCCTTGAGGAGATGGCCGCCCTGCTCCGCTCCCACCACGCCTGATCCCGATGGGGTACGTCACCCGATTCACGCCGCCCGCCCAGCGGGACCTGCTGAAGATTCCCCGGCCCGACGCTCTGCGCATCCTCCACCGGCTCACCGAGTTGCAGAGGGCCCTCGACACGAACGACACCTCGGCCCTCGACATCAAGGCCCTCCAGGGACACAACGCCCGCTGGCGCCTGCGCGTCGGAGACTTCCGCGTCGTGTACACCGTCGAGGACGGCCAACTCGTCGTGTGGGTGCTGTCCGCCGGCCATCGCCGCGACGTGTATCGAAACCTGTGAGCTCGGCGCGGGCGCACACCCCAACAGGGTGGCGCCCGCGCCCAGTTCGCAGGCGATCGCTAGCCCTTCTTCTTCGCCGTCCTCACGTCACCCTTCCCACAAGCCACCCCGTCCCCGTTCGGGTCGAGCCGCAGCGGGTCGTCCTTGCCATTGACCTTCAGGCGGCCGTAGTCGTTCTGCTGGAGCCATGAACAGCGGGCCGCGGTCGTCGACCTGACCTCCGACGGGAAGACCGTCGGGACGCAGACGTTGATCGTGCCGTAGTGGCGGTCGCAGCCGGAGATGGTCGTGCTGACCTTCTGCGAGGTGCGCCTCTTGCCGGGCTCGGTGACCTTGCCCTTCAGGGAGTCCGCGAAGGAATGGACGTGGGCGGAGGCGGTGTCCGTGGTCAGGGCCGAAGGGCCTTGCAGATGGACCCACTTGGCCACCGACGGGACCCCGTTGGCGTCGACCGCGAAGAGCATGTACCAGCCGGGCGGCGCCAGGTTGGGGTTGCTCGTCACGTTCAGGTCGACCGTGTTGCCGTTCACCGAGAGCGGCAGGTCCACGAACCGCTGGTTCGGGTCCGAGGAGTGCGTGACCGCCGCCGGGCGGATCAACTCCGCCTTGGCGATGGGCCGGTCGACGGTGATCGTCTGGGTGTCGCCGTACTCCCACTCGTTGTCGATCACCGAAGTGATCGTGGGCCGCGTGCCCTTGAGGAGATACGGCGGGGTGTAGATCGACACGTTGTGGTTCCAGGTGCCGTTGCCCGGGTTGTCACCGGTCGACATCACCCGGCCGTCCGGCAGCAGGAACGACGAGGAGTGGTAGCCGCGGGCCTCGGGGTCGGCGGCCACCGGATCGAACGTCGTCGTCGCCGGGTCGAAGATCGACGCCTCGTACACCGGGTTCGCCCGGTTGTGCAGCGCGCCGCCCGTCTCCAGCACCGTGCCGTCCGGCAGCAGTACGGCGGACACGTACATCTTGCCCTGCGCGCCGGTCTCGGCCACCGGACCGTTCCCCAGGTCGACCGTCCCCTGCGGGATCTGGGGGCCGACCGTGTAGGTCGGGTTGGCGGCCTTGAGGTCGATGACGTCGGTCAGCCGGTTGGCGTCCGGGTTGGAGTCGATGTTGCCGCCGCCGATGGTGAGGACCTTCTGATCCTGCGCCGGAGGCAGCAACACGCTTGCGGACTGGTCGCGTTGGTCCTTGTTCTGGAGCCCCGAGACCGACGTGATCGTGTTCGCGCCGTAGTCGTAGATCGCCGAGCCCGTGCCCGGGATGTTGTTCCCGAAGACATGGCTGCCCGTGTAGAAGAGCCGGCCGTCCTGCATCAGAACCATCGACGGGTACAGACCCCAGTACGACCAGGTCTGGTTGACCTGCGACAACGGCAGCCACTTCTGCTGCGCGTCCGACCAGTACTCGGCCGTCACCGACCCCGTCGAGTCCTCCCGCAGCCCGCCGAAGGAGACGACGTCACCGTTGCCGAGTTCGGTCGCCGACGGGTACCAGTGACCGTCGTTGAGGTCGTTGGTCCTGCTGTACGTCTCGGTCACCGGGTCGAAGATGTACGAGTCCTTGTACCCCTCGTACCCGTGCGAACCGTCCGCCGCCGGGAACGCCTTGTTGCCGCTCATCACCAGCACCCGGCCGTCCTGCAACTGGATGTGCCCCGAGCAGAACATGTCCTTCGGCGTCGGAATCACCTTGTACGTCCCGGCCACCGGGTCGTACACCGCGCTCGTGAACGTCCCCGCGTCGAACTGCTCCTGGCTGTTCCCGGAGCCCGCGATCAGCAGCACCTTGCCGTTGTTGAGCACGACGGAGTGCATCGAGCGGACGGGGTTCTGCGTCGGAAGTACGTCCCAACGCCCGTTCGCGCACTGCTCGGCGGTCGCCGTACAGGTCGCGGGCGGGAGCGTGTCGGGGACCTGGTCCATCGTGTAGTCGTCGGTGGTCGCGGACCCGGTGCCGTAGACCGAGACACCCCAGGTGATCCGGTCGGTACCGGCCGGGACCTCAGGTGTACGGACGCTCGCCTGGGTCCAACTGCCCTGCATCTCCAGGGTCTTGAGGTCGGTCCAGTACTGCCAGCCGGCCGTCGTGTCATGCCGGAACAGCGTGATGTTCGCGTCCGGCGTGGTCGTCTTGTACCAGAGCCCGAGGTCGTACTGCTTGCCCGCCGTCACCACCGGCGCGCAGGTCGTCGACTCGGTGATCAGCGCCTTCCGGTCACCGTCCACCCGCCGCGTCACGGAGACCTTCATCGCCTTCGAACCCGAGTGGGCATCCGAAGTCGTAGTGAAATCGAAGTCGTTGTCGCCCCAGCCGGACTTCTCCCAGCAGTACGGCATCCCGTCACCGCCCGCCGTCTCGAAGCCCGGGTTGAGGACGAGGTTCGCGGCCTCGGCGGACTGCGGCGAGGTCAGCAGCAGTCCGACGGTCAGCGTTCCCACACCGACGAACGCGGTTCTTCTGCGGTACTTGTTCACGCGGCTCTCCTCGGTTCCGTACAACTCCCTTTGCGGCGCGGGAGATAGACCAGTGCTTCGGTGCCGACGAAGCGCAGGACGAAGGTGGTGACGAGGGCGAGTGCGGTCGCCGTCAGCGCGCCCATGCCGAACTTGTGGACGAACAGGGCGATCAGCGGGATGCGCAGCACCAGGTCGGCGTTGGCGAGCAGCGCGAACCGGCCCGCCCGGTCCCACCAGTTGCGGTGCATCCGGCGGTCGCGGAACAGGAGGTGCTCGATCAGCAGGAAGTTCCAGGCCACGCCGAGCTGGTTGGCGAGGATCTCGGCGGGGACGTAGTGCATGCCCGTCCTGGTGAGCGCCCACAGGCCGACCAGGTTCGGGAGGAAGCCGGTGGCGCCGATCAGGCCGAACACCAGCATGCGGGCGACCGGCGAGGCCGTGCGCAGCCCGAGCAGATGGCGCAGGAAGCGAAAGCCTTCCCTCGCGGTCGACTTGGACTCGCCGGCGAACCGGTCCTGGAAGACGAACGGCACCTCGGTGACCGTGTGCGGGCGGCTTCGGACGGCGAGTTCGAGCAGGATCTTGTAGCCGAGCGGCTTGAGCGCCTCCGCCGTCACCGCGCTGCGGCGGATCGCGAAGAAGCCGCTCATCGGGTCGCTGATGCCCCGCAGTCTGCGCGGGAAGAGCCCCTTGGTCAGCCAGGTCGCCCCACGGGAGACGGCGATGCGGTAGCCGCCGGCCAGTCCCTCGCGGCTGCCGCCCTTGATGTACCGGGAGGCGACGACGAGCCCGGCGTGCGCCCGCTCGCCCGTACCCACCAACTCCGGTACCAGGGACGGCGGATGCTGCAGATCGCCGTCCATGACGACGATCCAGTCCGACGACGCCCTCCTCATCCCCTCGACGACCGCGCCCCCCAGCCCGCCGACCGGTTCCTCCCGGTGCAGCACGGTCACCGGGAACGGGCAGTCCCGCGCGGCCTCGGAGATCACCTCGGGGGTGTCGTCGGTGGAGTCGTCGACGAAGACGACCTCGCAGGGCAGCCGGGTGGGCACGGACTCGGTGATCCGGTGCAGCAACTCCCGTATGTTCGCGGACTCGTTGAAGGTCGGTACGACGATGGTGACGGCACCGGGCTCTGCCAACTCCGAGCCCTTGAGGGCCGGTTCACCCAACTCGCCCGGGACAGTCGACTCTTGGCTCATCGCTGGGCTCCCACGGTCTCGGACTGGATCTGCCGGATCTCGATGCGGTCGTCGCCGGTGCCGAAGGTGGCGACCGGTGTGGAGTGCTCGATCGCCGCCTTGACGTTGGGCAGGTCGACCGCGTCGCGCCGTACCGTCGGGGAGGCCACCACGTAGTCGATGTCCCGCCAGCCGTGCGGCAGTGTCTTGGTGACGGCGGGGTCGAGGTCGGCCTTGTAGAACCAGATGACCCCGAGCCCGGGCCGGTACCCGGCGTGCACCAGGTCGAGCCAGAGCGCGTCGTCGACGAGGACCCGGGTGTCCTTCGGGTCCTCCACCTCGGTGGACAGCCACTTGGAGGCTGCCCGGTAGGGGGCGTTGGCATCCGCGGTCACGGCGGTGCGGTCGCCGTCGTACCACTTCGGTACGACATAGGCGCCGGCGGCGAGCGCCAGCACGGCCGCGAGGGCGTACCGGCCCCCGGTGACGTACCGTTTCTCCCCCTCGCGCCGCCGTCTGCGCAGCACCGCGTGGGCGACCGAGGCGGTGCCGCCGGCGAGGACCAGGGCGAGGAAGGGCAGCGCGCCGATGACGTACATGGCGGGCAGATAGCCGCCCGGCCGCAGGGCTACGGCAGCGAGGATCGCCACGGTCAGCGCCGGTCCGGCGAGCGAGCGGGCGGTGACCGACCAGCGCCAGGTGACCAGGAGCAGGAGTGCCCCGGCCAGTCCGCCCAGGGGCAGGACGCGGTCGTAGTAGAGCCACGAGTGGAGGACACCGTGGGAGCCCGTGCCCCGGTCGAGGATGAAGCCCGAACCCGGCCTGGTCATCTGGTACTTGAGGCCGTCCCAGAGGGAGACGTGGCCGCTGCCGGGCAGCAACTCGCCCTTGAGCAGGGCGAAGAGAGGGTACGCGCAGCCGATCAGGACGCAGGCGGTGATGGCGCCGGTGAGTGCGAACTTCCTGGTGTCGCGGTGTCCGTGCCGCCACATGGTGACCACCAGCGCGGGCAGGATGACGACCATCGTCTCCTTGGTGAGGACCGAGGCGGCGGCTGCGAGTCCGGCCCCGAAGTGGTGCCAGAGGTGGCGACTCGGTGACGCGGCCAGGCAGAACGCGAGCAGCATCCACATCACGGCGATGTTGTCGAGGAAGATCTCCCGCTGGAGGATCACGGAGAGCGGAGACAGTCCGAAGAGCAGCATGCCGAGGCCGGCCGCCCAGCGGGGCAGGGACAGTCGGCGGGCGAGGACGTAGACGAGGACCGCGCTGATCGCACTGATCACCAGCATCGCGATGCGCATGGTGCCGACGGTCATCGAGTCGGGGCTGATGTGCGCGGGGATCCAGGTGAGCAGCGCGATCTGGATCCAGCCGAGCGGCGGGTGGTCGTACCAGTAGGTGTAGTGGGCGAGGCCGGTGCCCTGCTGGACGGCCCAGGCCTGGGCGAGGTAGGTGCCCTCGTCGTCGCTGAGCGTCGGGTAGTCGGCGATGTTCCAGCCCTGCACGACGAGGATCGCGGTGAGGAGCAGACCGCAGAGGAGAAGGTCGGGGCGGGAGGAACGGAGGCGGCTCGGTGGGGTCGTTCGGCCCGTCGAACCGGTTTCAGGCGCAGGCTGCCGCTGCGCGGGGACCGTGGTGGTCGCCGCGGGAAGGGTGGAGGTCACGCAGGAACGTCCTCTCGGATCACTGCGGGTTCGGTGAGGTGCGCGCCGACATGGGAGGTCAACTCCCAGTCGTTTCGGCCACGTTGCTCACGCCACACTGCGCGGATCGCGGCTCCGGCCAGGAGGACCTGGTAGAAGGGGCCGCCCACGACGAGCTTCAGATAGTGGACGGCGCGGACTCGGAGTCCGTACTGCTTGCCGAAGTCGTGCAGTCCGACGACCTCGAAGACGAAGGTGACCGCGGCGGTGACCAGCGGCAGGAAGGTGAGGAAGGCGATGCCGACCGGCACGTCCAGGAAGAGCGCGACCGCCGCGTTGAGCGGGATGATGACCCCGGAGAAGGCCTGGAGGAAGGGTGTCATCAGCGTGTAGCGGGCGAGCAACCGCTGCCCGAAGCCCGGGAGTTGCTTCCAGTCCTTCTTCCGGTAGACCTGAAGGAAGCCCTGGTTCCAGCGAGTTCGCTGCTTCAACAGCGACATCAGCGAGCCCGGGGTCTCCTCCCGGGTCACCATGTCGGAGTCGTAGGCGACGACGACCTTCTTGCCGACACTGGACAGCCGGACGCCCAAGTCGCAGTCCTCGGCAAGGCAGTTGGGGTCCCAGCCGTCGGCTTCCCGCAGGGTGTCGGTCCGTACGAAGACGGTGTTGCCGCCCAGCGGGATGAACCCCTTCTGGGCGTGCAGATGCAGCCGGGACCGGAACCAGAAGAAGTACTCCAGGCAGTTGCGCAGGGAGTACCAGCTGGAGTGGAAGTTGATCAGCTGGACCCCGCCCTGCACGACGTCCGCGCCGGTGGTGCGGAACGCGTGGTCGACATGGGCGAGCAGCTCCGGATGGACCTGGTCCTCGGCGTCGAAGACCCCGACGACATCGCCGCGGCAGTGCGGCAGCGCCGTGTTCATGGCCTTCGGCTTGTTCTTCTTCTCGTGCGTGTCGACGACGACGCGGACGCGCGGATCGCGTGCGGCGGCGCTGTCGGCCACCGCCGCGGTCTCGGGGTCGTCGTGCCCCACGATCACGATGATCTCGAAGTCGGTGTGCGTGGACTCCAGCAGGCGCTGGATGGTGTGGTCCAGCACGGCCTGTTCGTGCCGGGCCGGCAGCAGCAACGAGAACGAGACGTGCTCGTCCCCGTCCGGGCTGCTGAAACGGGTGGAGGCGAGCACTTCGGGCGTACGCCACGCGTGCATCTGCCACCACAGAGTGAAGGCAGCCATCCAGAACAGGGCAAGCGAAACGGCAGCGACGAATACGGACGTCAGCACAGCAGATCCCCCCAGATCCCAATCCCCCTGGCACGACGGGGAGTTACCTCCGTCGCGTCACGGGGCCGAGACTATGGGCGACCTGTGAAGTGGACAGGTGATTTCGGTGAAGAGCATGTTTCTTCACAATGGGTCCCACACATGACCATTTCCCGCACTGGTCACGTTTGGGATGGTTACGACTCTGTCGTTTCACCTGCTCAGCGCGGTGCGCAACTGCTCGGGATCGGTCGTCGGCGCGTCACAGGTGAAGTTACGGCAGACATACGCGGTCGCTCCACCACCCACCAACGGCCGGTCGGCGAGCAACGGCAGCTCCTCACTCTCCGCCACCCCGAAGGCGACCACCGCACCGGGCGCGGTACCCAGAAGTGCCGTACGGTGCAAGGCTTTTGCGGCTTCGTCGGAGAGCGAAGACCCTACGACGGCCACCTCGCGCGGCCCGTCGAGATACGCCTCGGCGACCGCGAGCCCCCACCCGATGAACCTCGGCACCCGCGGCCCGAGCGCCTTCACGACCCCCAACGCCCGCTCGGCGGCGCTGCGATGGGGTTCGGCACCGGTCTGGGCCGCATAGCTCAGCAGGGCGCCCGCCGCGGCGGTCCACCCGGACGGAGTGGCGTTGTCGGTCGGATCCTGCGGCCGGCGGATGAGCCGCTCGGCGTCGGCGGCGGTGTCGTAGAGCGCCCCCGACTCGTCCACGAACCCGGCGAGCACATGGTCGAGCAGGAACCCGGCGAACTCCAGCCACACCCCCTCCCCCGTGACCGACGCCAGCGCGAGGAAGCCCTCCGCGACATCGGCGTAGTCCTCCAACACCCCTGCGTTCGCGCCGACTTGACCGTCCTTGCTGGTGCGGGCGAGCCTGGCGTGCTCGTCGAGATGCAGCCGTACGAGGAGATCGGCGGCGGAGACGGCGGCCTCGACCAGGTCGGGCCGGTCGAAGTAGGCACCGGTCTCGGCGAGCGCGGCGATGGCGAGCCCGTTCCAGGCGGCGACCACCTTGTCGTCACGGCCGGGGGCGGGCCGCTGCGAACGGGCGGCGAGGAGGCGGCTCTTGACCGACTCGATCCTCCCGGCGTCGAACACGCCCTCGCTCTGCGGGAGTTGGAGGACGGACTGCCCCTCCTCGAAGGTGCCGTCGTCCGTCACACCGAAGTACTGGGCGGCCAGCTCCGCGTCGGGCTCACCAAGCACCTCGGTGAGCTGCTCGGGCGTCCAGACGTAGTAGGCACCCTCGACGTGCCGGCCGGTCCCGGTCCCGTCGTCGCTGTCGGCGTCGAGTGCGGAGGCGAACCCGCCCTCGTTCGTGCGGAGTTCACGCACCATGAAGTCGGCGGTCTCCACGGCGACCCGGCGGGCCAGCTCGGACCCGGTGCTGCGCCACAGATGGGCGTAGACACGGCAGAGCAGGGCGTTGTCGTAGAGCATCTTCTCGAAGTGCGGCACCACCCACTCGCGGTCGACGGAATACCGCGCGAACCCGCCCCCGAGCTGGTCGTAGATACCACCGCGCGCCATCCGCTCACAGGTGTCCTGCGCCATCTCCAACGCACCCTCGGAACCGGTGCGGGCATGGTGCCGCAGCAGGAACTCGACGACCATGGACGGCGGAAACTTGGGCGCACCCCCGAATCCCCCGCGCTGCGGGTCGTACTCCCGGGTGAGCCCCAGCAGCGCCTGGGCCAGCTCCTCCTTGCCGGGTGCCTCGGTGCCGCCGTAGTCGATCTCCCGCTGTGACAGATCCCGCGTGATCTTCCCGGCGACCTCGGCGACCTCGTCCCGCCGGTCGCTCCAGGCACTGCGCACCCCTTCGAGCACCTGCCGGAAGGAGGGCATGCCGTGGCGGGGCGCGGGCGGGAAGTAGGTGCCGAAGTAGAAGGGTTCGGCGTCCGGGGTGAGGAACACGGTCATCGGCCAGCCGCCCTGGCCGGTCGCCGCCTGCACGGCCTCCATGTAGACGGCGTCGACGTCGGGGCGCTCTTCGCGGTCGACCTTGATGCTGACGAAGTGCTCGTTGAGGTAGTCGGCGGTGGGGTGGTCCTCGAAGGATTCGTGGGCCATGACGTGACACCAGTGGCAGCTGCTGTATCCGACGCTCAGCAGGACCGGTTTGTTCGCCCTCCTGGCCTCGTCGAACGCCTCTTCCGACCAGGGCCACCAGTCGACGGGGTTGTCGGCGTGCTGGAGCAGATAGGGGGAGGTCTCATGGGCCAGTCGGTTCGGCATGGACCCATCGTGCCCGACGGGCGGCACAGGTCGTAGAACGGCCCGCAGCTTCCGCGCAGCGAACGGGTGATCGTCGCCCTCTCGCGCTCTCGCCTCCCCCGAAGGACACTCATAGGCCAGGGAGTTGCCGTCGGAGGGGGCGCGACATGCGGGACAGCCATCGGAGCGACGCCGAGCGGCTGTTGGCTCGGGCCGTGGAGGAGGAGGTGCGGCGCTCCGGCGGGCGCGTCGAGGGGCAGGTGCTGCTGGCGCGGTCCCGGGCCGCGCTGGATGCCATGGCGGAGACGGCGGCCGAGGAGTACGCGGCCTATACGGGCGCGCTCGACGAGGCGGCGGCCGGGCAGCTCACCTTCGGGCAGCGGTACGCGAAGGAGGGGAGCGGAACTCCCTTGCTGGTGGCGGGTGTTGCCGCCGCCGCGGCGATCGTGGCCGATCTGACACTGGGTACCGGTGCCGGCACCGCGCTCGGCGCGGGTGTGACGGTCGGTGTCGTCGGTGCGGCGGCGACCGTCGTGAAGGTGACCGCCTCCCATCTGCCGGCCGCGCATCACCGCGCCGGTGCCGCGAACCAGCCCGGTGGTCCGGAGCAGTTGCGGTTGCAGTGGCTGACGGCGTTGGAGGTGCGGGGCATCCGGCCGTTCCTGGACCAGCAGCGGGTGCTCGCCGCCTCCACCGGGCCGACGAAGAAGCCGGGGCCGCAGTTGCGCGGTACGGACAAGAGCGCGGCGGCCCGCAGACGGAGTGTGCTGGAGCAGTCGTTCGGTCAACTCCCGGAGCCGGTGGGGGCGTTCGCCGGGCGGCGGGCGGAGCTGGCGCGGATCCGGCAGCTGGTGCAGGCGGCCCGGGCGAGCACGGAGACCCGGCCGACGGTGGTCGTTCTGCACGGCGCGCCCGGCTCGGGCCGCACCACCCTCGCGGTGCGTGCCGCGCACGATCTGCGGGACCAGTTCCGCGGTGCGTGCGTGGTGGATCTGCGCGGCGACAGCCCGGGCGAGTCCCCGCTGCCCACCCGTGACGCCCTGCTGCATCTGCTGAACCGGCTCGGCGCGCCCCGCGAACAGCTGCTCTTCCGTGAACGCTCCTCCCCCGACCAACAGGTCAAGCGGCTGGGCGAGTTGTACCACCAGCACCTGACCGGCCTCCCGGTGACGATCGTCCTGGACGACGCCTCCGATCCCGGGCAGGTGGCCACCCTGGTCCCGGAGCGCTCGGACAGCCTGGTCGTGGTGACCGCCCGCAAGCCTCTCGATCTGCCGGCCGAACTGGCCGCCTGGGTACACCAGTTGCCGGTGGACGCGCTGGACGCGGCGGGCGCGGAGGAACTGCTCGGCGCGGCGGCGCAGGACGGTTCGGGGCCGTACGACGCCGAATCCGACGAGCGGATCAGGGAGTTGTGCGGTGGGCTGCCGCTGGCGCTGCGGATCGCGGGCTCGTCCCTCGGCCCGCGCTCGCCCCGCCAACTCGCCACGGACCTCGGCGCGTACGGCCCGGTCGAACCGGTCGAGCGGGCGCTGTGGCTGCGCTACACCGACCAGTCCGACCCGGCCCGCGCACTTCTCCGCCGACTGGCACTGGCCGGCCGTGCCTCGCTCGGCGCCGCCGCAGCCGCCTCCCTGCTGGCCACGGACGAGACGGAGGCCACCCGCCACCTGGTCGCCCTCTCCCGCGCGGGCCTCATCGACCACGTCCGCGGCACCCGCTACCGCCTCCACGACCTGGTGCGCGCCTTCGCACAGGCCCGTCTCCTCGACGAGGAGGAGTCCTCGGAACGTACGGCGGCGCAGGAACGGCTGATCGTGAACTACGCCGAACTCGCCGACTCCGTACTGCGGTTGGTCGACGGCAACATGTCGACGCGCTCGGACCGCTTCGGCCCGCACGGCTTCACCTCGCTCGACGAGGCGCTGCGCTGGCTCGACGACGAGTCCAGCTTCATCACCTCGACACTGCGGCACGCGGAGGGCGTCGACCAGGGCGCCGTACTCAATCTGCTCGGCGCGCTGTGCGACTACTGCCTGCTGCGCGGCGACCTCTACCGCCTGGGCGAGATCAGCGAGTTGGCGCAGGCCGTCGACCAGGGGCTGCTCGTCCGGTCGGTGCAGTGGCGCACGGGTATCGCGGCCCGGCAGCTCGGCGAACTCGACAAGGCGCGCACCACCCTCACCTCCGTGGTCGACCTCTACATGGAGGCCCACCACGACGCGGGCGCCGCCCGCGCCCTGTGCTCCCTCGGCATCACCCTGCACCACCAGGGCAACCTCACCGAGGCGGCGGCGAAACTCCGCGAGGCCCTCGACCTGCAAGCCCCTCCCCAACTGGCCACGGACCGCGCCTGGACCATGCACGCCCTGGCCGCCGTCGAGCGCGACCGCGCCCGACTCCCCGAAGCCATGCGGCTGTTGACCGAGTCCCTGGTTCTGCACCGCGCGGGCGAGTCCGTGCACGGCGAGGCCTGGGCCCACTTCCAGCTCGGCCAACTCGGCCTGCGCATGGGCGACATCCCGCGCGCGGAGTCCGAACTGACCACCGCCCTCGGCCTCTACGGCCGCACCCGCGACGCCCGTGGCGAGGCCTGGGCGCTGACCCAGCTGGCCCGGGCCCGGCTGGTCGCCGGCGACCCGTCCCCGGCCGTGGACGGCCTGCGCACGGCGGCCTCCCGGCACCGCGACAACGAGGACGCGCGCGGCGAGGCCTGGACGGTCTACTACCTCGGCCAGGCCCTGGAGGAGACCGGCAACCTGGACCTGGCGGTACGCGAACTGGAACGCTCCCGCACCATGTTCTCCCGCATGCGGGACGTCTACGGCCTGGCCTGCGCCCGGCACCACTCGGCCCGCGTCACCCGCGACCAGCGCGCGGCCCAGACGGGTTCGCTGCGCAACTCCGGCTTCGCCCGCCAGCTCCTCGTCGACGCCCGCGCCGACTTCCAGCGCATCGGCGTCGCCCACGGCGAGGCGTGGACCTGCCTGGAACTCGCGGTGGTCGACGCGGGCAACGCCCGTACCGCACAGGCACTGACCCTGTGCGACGAGGCGCTCGGCCTGTTCACCTCGTACGGCGACCACCGCGGCGAGGACTGGGCCCGCTTCCTGCGCTCCACGCTCCTGCCGTACGCGGCCCCCGGCGGCGTCGACGTCGGCACGGCGGTCGCGCAGGAGGAACTGGCGCAGCTCGCCCGCACCCGGCACCCCTACCGCGACGAGAAACTCGACGACTACGTGGAGGCGTACCAGCTGCTGCTGGAGCGGGGCGTGAACCTGGAGGCGGGCTGGCAGGCGTGGCGGCTGGGCATGGTGCCGAGCCGGCACGCCCGTGAGGTGATGGGGGTGGCGGTGCCGGACCGGCCCTGAACACCCCCGCGCGGACCCGCCCGGTCAGCCCTGCTTGGCCTTGGATTCGACGGCGCCGGCCTCGGACTCGGCCGTCGGGTCCGGGGCCTCCTTGAAGTCGACCTTGTTCATCTGCTTGCTCATGGACTTCATCAGTCCCCATACGGCCAGGGCCATCACCGCGAAGACGATGAAACCGAGGACGCCGGGGGTGACCTTGTTCTCGTCGACCTCGGCGAGGGGGACCAGGTGCGTCATTGCCAGGGCTGCGCTTGAGCTCATATCAGGCATTGTCGCGGATGCCCGCAAAGAGGTCGTCCTCGGGGAGGGAGGTATCGACGAGGGACTTCGCGAGCTCGTACTCCTCGGTCGGCCAGACCTCCTTCTGGATCTCCATCGGGACCCGGAACCAGCCGCCGTCGGGGTCGATCTGCGTGGCGTGCGCGAGCAGCGCCTTGTCACGGATCTCGAAGAACTCGGCGCACGGGATGTGCGTGGTGAGCGTGCGGTCCCGCATCTGGCCGGACTCGTCCCAGCGCTTGAGCCAGTCCCCGTACGGCGACTCCATGCCCCGGTCGAGCAGCGCCTTGTGCAGTGCCTCGGTGCGCTGCCGGTTGAAGCCCTGGTTGTAGTACAGCTTCTGCGACCGGTACGCCGGGCCGTACTCCGACTCCGGGTACTTCTCGGTGTCGGTCGCGCCCTCGAACGCCACCATCGAGATCTTGTGGGTCATGATGTGGTCGGGGTGCGGGTAGCCGCCGTTCTCGTCGTAGGTGGTGATCACCTGCGGGCGGAAGGAGCGGATCTGCTTCACCAGCTCGCCGGCCGCCTTGTCGACGTCCTCCAGCGCGAAGCAGCCCTCCGGGAGCGGCGGCAGCGGGTCGCCCTCGGGCAGCCCCGAGTCGACGAAGCCGAGCCACTCCTGCTTGATGCCGAGGATCTCGCGGGCCTCGTCCATCTCCTTCTTGCGTACCTCGTGGATGTGCTCCTCGATGTACTTGTCGCCCTGGAGCTTCGGGTTGAGGATGGAGCCGCGCTCCCCGCCCGTGCAGGTCACGACCAGCACGTCCACCCCCTCGGACACGTACTTCGCCATGGTGGCCGCGCCCTTGCTCGACTCGTCGTCGGGGTGCGCGTGAACGGCCATCAGTCGCAGCTGGTCAGTCAAGACTCAATCCTCAGTAAGTCGGCGCCCCGGTGTCCTGGGGTGCAATTCAACAGGTGCCGTCCCGCAGGGACGTCGTTGAGGGGCGGTGGTCGGGCGGCGGGCGGGGGCTTCTATAGTGACCGAATCGGGAGGCGAATAATTCCGGGGGCCGGTGTCGGGAGCCCCTTGCCGGGAGGACGATCATGAGTACGGCGAGTACGCGACTGCCCGAGGGCCGCTACGGCCGCTCGTCGGACGAGCGTGCCGACCACAAGCTCAAGGTCGCCGGCGCCGTCCTCGCGGCGGCCCTGCTCGTCCTCGTCGGGTACTTCGCCTACCACTATGTCGTCGAGGCCAGGATCAGTGCCGAAGTGATCACTTTCCAGGCCTCGGACAACGAGGTCAAGGTGCATCTGGAGGTCCACAAGGACTCGGGCACCAGCGGCTACTGCACCCTGCGCTCGCAGGCCGCCGACCAGTCCGAGGTGGGCCGCGCCGACTTCCACTTCGGCGGCTCCGCGACCCGCATCGACAGGGTCGTCACCCTGCGGACGACGGCCAGGGGCACCACAGCCGAGCTGCTGGGCTGCCACTCCGACTGACATCACCCTCGTTGTGTAGGTCTTGACCTGCGTTGACGTATTTCTGGTGCCTTATGTCCTCCCCCTGACGCCGTTGAATTGTTAGGCTCGTGGTTTCGCCCTTCCATGAAGGAACATTCTTCTGGGTAGGGCGATGCTTTGTATTCCCAGTACCTACGAGGAGCACCTGTGACCCAGACCAGCGAAGACGTCACCTGGCTTACGCAGGAGGCGTACACCAAGCTCAAGGAAGAGCTGGCGTACCTGTCTGGTCCCGCGCGCGAGGAAGTCACCGCGAAGATCGCGGCTGCGCGCGAGGAGGGCGACCTGCGCGAGAACGGCGGGTACCACGCGGCCAAGGAGGAGCAGGGCAAGCAGGAGCTCCGCATCCGCCAGCTGGTCCAGCTCTTGGAGAAGGCCAAGGTCGGGGAGGCTCCGGCGTCGGCGGACGGCGCGGTCGCGCCCGGCATGGTCGTCACGATCGCCTTCGACGGCGACAAGGACGACACGATGACCTTCCTGCTCGCCTCGCGCGAGTACGCGAGCGCCGACATCGAGACCTACTCGCCGCAGTCCCCGCTGGGCTCCGGCGTGCTCGGCCACAAGGTCGGCGAGGACGCACAGTACGAGCTGCCCAACGGCAAGAAGGCCTCGGTGACGATCCTTAAGGCCGAGCCGTACAACGGCTGACCTGCGGGACCTGATCCACGGGATTCCGGGCCTTCGCCTTCGACGAGCCCCCGGCGGCCTTGCGGCGCCGGGGGTTTCGCCATGCCCCCAGGGATTCCGGTGTCCCGCGTCTCCTCAGGCCGTCGCCGAGCGGTACTTCCGCACCGCCAGCGTCCGGAATATGACGATGATCAGGAGCGAGTAGATCAGTGAGGCCCACACCGGGTGCACCATGGGCCAGGCGTCCGAGGGCGACTGTCCCGGGTTGGCGAAGAGCACCCGGCAGGCCTGCACGGTGGCGCTGAACGGGTTCCACTCGGCGATGTGCCGCAGCCACGGGGTCATGTTGCCGGTGTCCACGAACGCGTTCGAGATGAACGTCACCGGGAAGAGCCAGATCAGTCCGCCGGAAGTGGCCGCCTCGGGCGTACGGACGCTGAGCCCGATCAGGGCGCCGATCCAGGTGAACGCGTACCCGAGCAGGAGCAGCAGGCCGAAGGCGCCGAGGACCTTGCCGGCGTTGGTACCCCCGTCCGAGCCGACCCGCCAGCCGACCAGCAGGGCGACTATCGCCAGGACCAGGAGGGTCAGCGCGGTCTGTACGAGATCGGCGAGCGTCCGCCCGGTCAGCACCGCGCCGCGCGCCATGGGCAGCGAACGGAAGCGATCGATGAGGCCCTTGTGCATGTCGTCGGCGATGCCCGCGCCGGAGCTGGCGGTGGCGAACGTGACGGTCTGCGCGAAGATGCCCGCCATCAGGAAGTTCTTGTAGTCGGTGGCGCTGGTGCTGCCGCCGATCTGCATGGAACCGCCGAAGACGTAGGTGAACAGCACCACGAACATGATGGGCTGGATGAGCCCGAAAATAACCATCTCGGGCAAGCTTGTTCGCCCGTCCAGGCCAGGTTGCAACTCGGGGTGGTGCCACATGCTTCGCCGACCGCGCTGCAATCGCAGACTCGTTCGGGCTCCATCGTCACCTGGGCAGCAGTGAACTTCGGATCAACGGCACCCGTGACCAGCATCCGAGGCAGCACGTACGAAGGCGGCACCGGAACCGCTGGATAGGGCCTCAGAGCCTCCAGGGCGGCTTGATACTCCCCTGAGTCGAACCAGTGATGGACGCGCCGGTACAGCGACGCATAGACCCTTCCGTCGATCCGCTCGCATCGGCTGTATTCGTTCCACGGCTTCCCCGTGCGTAGCTTCTCCAACATCACATCGAACGCACCGCGCACGTCCTTCCACTGCCGGGTGCTCGACAGGATGTCCTTGGCCCTGTCCCACATCGCGTCCGTCAACTGAGCCGGGACCGGGACGTCGTTCTCTCGGTGCCACTCCGTGATGGGGTCGACGAGACCCTTGTGTCGAGGAACCCCCTTGTCCAGAATCTGGACCCGCACATCGAGCAGCTCCAGAAGATCCAACTTCAGGTCCAGGGTGAAGTTCTCCGCCGACGTGTCGAAGCTGTCCACCGCGTGGAGCAGTTCCCTGGCCCGCTCTTCCTGAGCCTCCGCATCACCCAACCAGTCCGCCACACGGTCGCGCTCCTGAAGCAGTTCCTCTTCTTGCTGCCTCAGTTCCGACTTCAGCTCCTCAATCAGGGCGGTGTCATCGTCGTCATCCTCGGCGGAAGCCAGTAGCAAAGCGATCTTGCGCTTACGGCTCGACCGCTTCTTCTCAAACTGCTCGTCCAAATCGGCCAGTCGGCGCCGATAGGAAGCAGCCCTCTCCGGAACAGTGCCCAACCACTTGGCAATCAGTCCGTGCAGCTTCGTCCTGTCTTCCAACAAGCCTTCAATTTCGGACCAGACAGCCGAGTCGACATCCTCAACCGGCAGCTCCCAGCAATCCTCATGCCTCTGGGGAGCGCCCTCTTCGACGCGACCTCCCATACAGCGGTAGTAACGGCCGGTGACAATAGTGGCGCCGGTCCGGTGTGCCCCGCACACGCTGATGAGGCGGCTGGACAACAGGTATCGCGAGTGCTTTCCCTTGAAGCGCTTACCCCGATTGATGACGGCTCGCAGTGACTCGATGCGTTCCTCAGACAGCGGCTTCGGAACGTCGATTCGGAAGGTCGTCGTGATCGGTCCGCCGTCCTCGTTCTCGCCCCCGAAAACGAACTCCACGTAGCCGCGAAGGCTGGCCTCGATGCGCCGGCCGAGATTCCCTCCGGCCCACGGCTTACCGTTGCGCTGGGTGTAACCGAGGGCGTTGAGGTGCCGAGCTGCATCCTCCTGCGTCACAGGCTCAGGCGAGTCGATCATGAAGGCGGCGTACGCTTCGATCTGCTTTACCTCGTCGGGGTTGAGCACGGGGTTTCCGTCCGCGTCGAGCATGACGCCGAAGGGCGGTTCACCCAGCGGCCAGCCCCCAGCGGCAGCCTTCTGCATCCGACCGCCCAGAGTGCGTTCAAGAATCAGGGCGTGTTCAACCTCGGCCATGTAGGCGAGAAGAGAGAGCTGGATGCCGAACATGTCGTCGTCGGAGTCGATACGTCCGTCAGCAGTGGCGACGCGGACGCCGTAGTCAGTGACGTCGTAGACCCAACGGTGGATGTTCTTCATGGTGCGGCCGATCCGGTCGAGCTTGCCGAACACAACCAGGTCGAGCTTCCCGCCCATGATGTCGGCGGTCAGACGGTCCAGATCGTCGCGCTTGGCCAGCTTTCCGGAAACCCCGCCGTCCACGTACACATCGACAACCACGTGTTTCTGTCCACGCAGGGCGTACGCAAGCCAGGCCCGGCATTGATCTTCCTGGACCTTCAGGCCATAGCCTTCCAACTGCTGTGCCGTGGAAACGCGCAGGTAGATAGCGACGCGGATAACGCCCGTACTACGGCGTCCGCGCATGACGGTACTCTTCCCCATGTCAGTCCCTCCATGACTGGCAGGCCGGTCCTTGACTGGCCTGGTCCCAGAGGGCGGCAACCCTCTGGGACCTACATGTGACGTCCCATCAGGATACCGCCCCGTTTTCTACTCGACAGGCGCTTCCCGGCAACTTCCGTTGTTCTTAGATCTGTTGGATATCCGACCGAACAAGATCTCTGCTAAACGCCGCTCTTCGGATTCGCCCCACTCGACAGCGCGCCAGCGAGATACGACTTCACCGGTCGGCGGCTGCACTCTCTTCTTCGGGCAGCTCATTTTCTCCACCCCCGTTCGGCCAACTCTTCGCGGACGAACTCGCCGTTTTGGGCCAGGTCTTCTGCGATTCCGACAGCGAGTTGAGCAGCGCCAGGAGTGTGGCCGGAGCCGATATAGCGCCAGTTGGCTTCCGTGACTGTGCTCTCTCCCGAATGCGTGTCATTACCTCGGTGCGCGGCACGGTCGGCACGCAGTGCTGCGTAGGTGGTGGAGTAGGCGCGGGATTTGGTGAGGATGTGGCCTCGGTAGCCGAGGGTGTGGGTCCAGGCGCGCAGATTCAGCGGCTTGTACTCGGTCAGGCCGCCGAGAAGCCAGCAGGCACGCATGAGGCTGCGGACATGAGGCGTCACGGGTGCCGTGCCGATGTCGGACCTGGCGGTGACCTTGTGGTCGAGGCCGGCGCCCGTCTCGCTCGCGCCTTTGGTGACGTACTTGGCCACGTAGGCGGCCACTGCGTCATCGTCGGGTCCGTCGCCATCGGCGCGCAGCGGTCGAGCGTCGACCTGGGCGCCCCAGCGCAGGGCGAGTTCGCCCACGGCCGGGCTGTAGGCGGTGCGGACCAGAACCCGCCGGGCTGAGGCGCGCACGGCTTCGGTGAGCAGTTCCGCAGTGCCCCAGCCCGGGGGTTCGTCGTCGGGCCCATTCGGGCCGTCGAGGCGGACAACAGCGTGAACGTGAACGGCCGCCCGTTTCTGGTACTCGGCGATGCGGGCGAAGGACAGGCGGGCATGCGCCGCGAAGCAGGACTGAACGATGCCGACCGCGGAGGCCAAGCGCCGCCGTACGTCGATGACGAAGCGGTCCCACAGCTTGGATGCGTGCGCGTGCCAGAGCACGTGGCCGGGGTAGTCGTAGCAGTTGGCACACACAGGCTGGCCGACAACCGGCGCGTCCGGGGCGTGGACGGCGCCGCATCCGAGGGAGCGTCCGTGCTCGCAGTTGCCGGCATTCCAGCGCGGCCTGCACATCTTTCCGGCGCGATGGACCGGACCGAACGACGGGGCGGTCAGGGTGACGAAGAGCCGGGGCCTGTTGCGGACCGTGGCAGGGATGTTCTTGCCGCCGAGGAGACCTGCGCGAACGAGGTGGAAGGTGTCGCCAGCGTGGAGGCGGGAGCAGGTGGGGCAGATGGTGGCGCGTCGGTTGCGGCAGCGGACGAGGAGGCGTTCGCTGGGTTCCTCGCGGGTGCTGTAGTGGTGGAGGATCTCGCCGGTCGTGCCGTCGAGGGTAGTGGTGGAGCCGGAGAGGTGGATGGGGTGGGCGCAGCCGCCGGTCTCGGTGATCTGCTCTATCCAGCGAGGGAACTTGGGATCTTGGGCGATGCGGATGGCGTCGCGGTCTGCTTCGGTGAGCTGACGCAGGCGCGCCGCGCGGTCGAGGGCGGCGCGCCTGTCAGTCGGGGTGAAGTCCGGGGTGATGGTGGTGGCCTTCCGGGGTGGGCCGCCGTAGCGGCACGGTTGATGGTGGGTGGCGCGGTGTCGGTCATGGGGTCGCTCCCTTGCGTGGTCGGGCATGGTGCGAGTGGTTCAGCGGATGGTTCCGGTGCCCCGGCAGACTCGGCAGCGCCGCAGCCGTCCGGTCCAGGTCCTACGGGCTCCGTCGCCCTTGCAGTACGGGCACCTCACGCGAGGCATGGGCATGGTGGTGTGTCCCTTCTGCTCAGGTGTGGGAGAAGCCGCTGATAAACCAGACGACGAGTCCGTGGATGGTGAAGACCACCGGCGTCTGGCCGAGATAGACGCCGAAGAGGCCGACACAGATCGCTTCCCAGACTCGTATGTCGCGGGAACGGACGAGCAGGACCGTGATGATCCCGAAGATCACCGCGAACGTGAACGCCGTACCTTCGCTGATCACATCTGCGCCGGTCACTTGTCGTCTCCTTCCAGCGCCGCAAGTGCGCGGTCGAGGGCGGGCAGTTCGGGGGTCATGCCGGAGTACTTCCGTGCCGTCGACACGGCCTCTTCCGCCGAGGTCAGGTGAGAGCGGGCACGGCTCCAGCCGCCATCAGGGCCCGTGCACACAGCCACGCCACGTTCCTCCGCAGTGATCGTCTGAGCGACAGCCACGGCGTCCTTGTTCAAGTCGCCCAAGGTCATCTCAGCCGTGCCGGGGTCGTTAACGCGGTGACAGATCCGGCCGCCCAGTTGGGCGCGTAGAGCGGTGACGCCGGGGCCGAGGTCGGATCCGACGCGTTGGCCAGCGACGACCAGGTGCAGTCCGAGTGCGGCCCCGAGTTGGCCCAGCCGCAGCAGGAGCGTGGAGCACTGCTCCGCCTCCGCCTTGCTCTCACGGGTGCCGTCCGAGAGGTACAGCTCTGCGATCTCATCGACGATCACCACGACGGGTATCGGCCGCACTTTGTCGGGCAACTCCCAGATCGACCGCACGCCCGCCGCCCGGCAAGCGCTCATCCGGTCCTGCATGTCGACCACGAGCGCGGACAGGATGGCGACGGCTTCGCGTCGGCAGGCGGCCAGCGCGGTCAACCGCCGGGCGAACAGGCCGAGTTCCATGCCGCCCTTGCAGTCGATGCCGACCAGGGCGACGGGCTGGGTGGCGAGTTGGGTGATGAGCCGGGCCAGCAGGGTGGACTTGCCGGAGCGGGTGGCCCCGGTGATCAGCCAGTGCGGGACGAGGCGCAGGTTCATCACCCAGGCGCCGCCGGACTCCAAGGCCCCTATGAGCGCGGATAGTAACTCGGGCGGGGCAGTGGCTAAGCCAGGGCGTTGCAGCGGATCGCTGGCCATGGCAGTCAGCAGCACGAGACCGCGTTCCGGTGAGGTGACCCGTACTGCGTGGACTCTCCACGCGTGAACGAGCGCTTCGGCCGCCTTCATATACGTCATCGGGGTCTGGCCCGCGTGCAGCCGCACCGTCACGCTCAGCCCCATACGGGTTGCCCGGGGGAACGAGGCCCGGGGTGCCACCGGCCGCACCGGATCGCCCTTGACGATCAAGTGCCCGACCAGCGTGCGCGCCGGGAGCCTGGACACGGACAGGTCGTTGAGCAGGGCGACCCGGCGCCAGGTGAACAGCACCCGCCATGCGGTCACCGGGTAGCCGACGACGTACCAGTGCCAGGCTGGCCGGTGCCGGCGCACCAGGTCACCGACGACCAGCAGCCAGGCCAGCACGGCCAGGGCGAAAGCGAGCAGGATCGGCCCCATCACGCGTCACCGCCCTTGGCGTGCGCGGGAGTTCCGTGCACGGGGGTGATGGCGTCGGCGCGGAAGCTGACACCGTGCCGGTCACCCATCGACCACATGAACGCGGTCAGCCCGGTGACGCGGACGACCTGTCCTTCCTGAATGCCCTTCGGTTCTCCGCTGACGGCGATCTCGATGACGGAGATGCGGCGTCCGTCCTGGCGGACCGTGACGGCGACGGTATAGACGGGGTTGCCGTCCCGGTCCTTCTTCACCTCCTGTGTCTCGAAGTTGCTGATCTTCGTTTCGGGCGCGATGGCGCACCGCAGTACGCCCAGCCGCGCCGTGTCCACGGGAATGGACTGCATTGCTTGGCCTCCCTGGCCAGTCGGAACGCCTGACATATTCAGACGTCACTTGTCCTTATGAGTTATGACTATGGAGCTCTGTACGGCGAGAACGCAAGTACTTATGCTGACGAGTGATGTCGCGCGTGCGACGTGCCCATGCCCTCAACTCACCCGGAGATGCCGAGATGTCGGAGATCCAGCGCCCCGGAGCCCTCTACCAGCAGGTCGCCGCTGTGATGCGGGAAGCGATCCTGTCCGGCGAGTTCGCCCCGGACTCCCTCCTGCCTTCCGAAGCCCAACTGATGGCCCGCTATGGCGTTTCGCGGCCCACCGTCCGCAACGCGATCTCGGCTCTGCGCGCTGAAGGTCTGATCGACGTCCGGCACGGCAAGGGCAGCTTCGTGCGCTCCAGCGGACACCCCGTCCTTACGGTCGAGCGCCGCATCAGCCGCACCACCGAGGGCAAGTTCGTGATGCCCAACGGCGACATCTGGCAGGAGACCGAGGAACCCAGCACCTACCGCACCCACACCACCAAAGCCACCGGTCGACTCCTCCAACTCGACGAGGAAGAAGCCCTGTTCGGCTGTGACCGCCTGCTGATCGACCCAGCCACCGGGACGCACGCCATGCACCGCACGCTGATCCCCTTCGAGGTCGCCGAGGCCGTCCCGCTGCTCGGCAAGGAGCCGTGCAAGCCCCCGGCAGCGATCTACTGGGTCCTCACCCAGGCCGGACACAAGCTGACGTGGACCGAGACAGTACGTGCCCACATGCCGCTGCCCGACGAGCGCACCGCCCTCCAACTCCCCGACGCAACCCCTGTCCTGCACGTGGCCCGCACCGCGCACGGCACCGATGACCGCCCCCTGATCCTCGAAGAACTGCGCGTCGGTGCGGACCGTGCCGAACTCGCCTACCGGATCACCGCCGACAAACAGCCCACCCGACGCACCCGCACCTGAGCGCGAACGGGCATCGGTCGAAACAGTCTTCACTTCCTCAAGGGCGCGCCTGCGGCGCGCCGGGGCGCCCGGCCGCCCCGGCCGGGCGTGCGGCGTGGCCGCCGGTCCCGTCCGGTCGGCCCACGCCCCGCACCACAGCACGCCGGAGGAGTTGACGCGTCGAACGGCCGTCGTAGGTCGGGGTGTTGGTGGCTGGGGGTCGCCGGGTGTCGAGACTTTAGGCAGCTCCCATGGGGCGAGCCTCGAAGAACAGGGGGCCGATCGGGCTAAACACGGGCAGGCTCCAAGAGACTGCCCGATCCGCTGGCGAGCGTAAGGCCCCCTGTTCACTCGCCCCATGGCAGCTACCGCCCAAAGTCTCGACACCCGGCGACGTGCCCGCGTACCGCGCTCACCAGCGAAAAGACGGTTCACCGCGCATCGCCGTCGGTGTCCGCGAACGTCTCCAAGAGACCGGCGAGCCGATTCACTGCACCCGGCCATCCCGCTAGGCGGACCACACCACCACCATCCTGGTTCGTTGAGGCCACAGCCCGGACGGCGGAGAGTTCAAAGCCCGCGCCCAGGAGCGCCCGGTTCAGTCGGTCGGCAGCCTCGCGCGCCGCGCGCCACTCCGCGATGTAGTCGACGCCGGCCACCCAGAAACCGAAGTCCGAGCCCGCCACGTCCAGACCGTCGTTCGGCCAGTCCTCACCGGAGCCAGTCACCTTGCCCACCTCTGCCCTGATCTAGGTAACGGATCGTCAACTTCTTTTGGGCCAGGGCCAGAACGCAGCACAGCGGCCCCGGTACCATCAGGCACCGGGAACCGCCGTGTTCCCAGCCGGGCCACCCGTTCGCTTACCAGGGCAGTGGGTGGCCCGGCCTATATGGGGGATGTGAAGCGCGGCCCCTCACTCGGGAGGGGAGCCTCCCGAACGCCCGAGAGACCGCGCCCCTTTAATTGGCCGGAGTGGTCAAACTCCGGCCGGTAACCAGGTCGCCGCCCGCTCCCGATCGCGAGGGAGCAAACAAGGGCGGTGGCCCGGCGCTTGTCAGGCCGATTTCTCAGCCCACAGCCGGTCGAGGTCGAGGCGACACCACACGGTCTTGCCACCCTTCGCACCGGGCGACCACCACACCGCATCAGCCAGCCGCTGAACGATCAACAGCCCGCGCCCTCGCTCCGGCAACAGCGCCTCGGAGAAGTCCCCCGCCAGCTCCGGTGAGATCCACTCACCAGCCGCCAACTCAGGGGGGTCCGAGTCCTCATCCGAGACACCGATGACCAGTACCTCGGGCACCGTCATGAGCGATACGTCGATCCTCCGCGAAGCGCCGGGCGTGGCCAGGGCATCATCCGGCACCGCGTGGTGCACTACGTTGCCGACTAATTCCGACACGACGAGCTGAGCGTCGACAACCGCGTGCTCCAACCCCCAGGTTCGGAGATAGGAGCCCACCGTGTCACGCGCAGCCTTGGCGCAGCCGGAGTCCTCGGCGTAGAGAGTGAGCGCCCGGAAGTGCCCGTTGGACGGGTCGTGCACGGACCGGCGTGGAGCACCCTCCGCCGAAGCGTTCACCGGGTGTCTGCTGTGTCGCACTTCCACCGCGTTCCCTCCCGCGCGCCGATGGGCCCGTAGCCCGCTGATCTGTGTCGACCAGTGAACGGCGCGGGAGACTCCGTCGGCAGTGTTCACCTGGGGGTTCATGTGAACACCGGCAAATGCAAAGGGGGTTCAGGAATGAACCCCCTAGGGTGGGACTGCTGTGACACGATGAATACTCGCCGTCATTCTCGGGTTGGCAGGGGAGCATGAGCCGAGAGCCAAACGCGCAGTTGATCGCGGTCATGGACGAAGCGAAGGTCTCGAACAAAGGCCTTGCGAAGCGCATGACAGACGAGGGCGCCCAACGTGGCATGACCCTGGGAACGACGCACGTCGCCGTGAAGCGCTGGCGAGAAGGCGCGGGCATCAGGCCGCAGACAGCGGCGCTCATGGCAGACGTTCTCTCGAACAAGCTCCGCCGACGCATCACCCCGGGCGATCTCGGCTTCTTCGACCACACCAAGTCGACGGCCCCCGAGCCTGTCGGCTACCCGAGCACCGTTCCCGACGTCCTGTCCGTGCTCGACGGACTCACCCACGAGCATGCCGACGCGCCCGCTTCGAGCCCACTGGCTGTCGCGGACGCCGACCTCAACTCCGCTGTCCTGTCATGGATGATCGCGCGTCCCGACGGTATCCAGGCCGACAGACCCGATCACCGACGCATCGGCATGCGCGACGTCCGCGCGATCAAAGAGGCCGTCGGCCTGTTCATGCAACTCGACTTCAAGTACGGCGGAGGCCACGGCCACAAAGCACTGCGCCACTACTTCCGCGAAGACGTGCTGCCGCTGCTGAACGCCAGCTACAGCGAGAAAGTCGGCACCTCGTTATTCGGCGCAGCAGCCGAGATCTCCCAGTTGCTCGCGTGGACCGCGTACGACGTCGGAAACCACCGACTCGCCCACCGCTACCTGACCTCAACACTGCGCCTGTCCCAGGTCATCGACGACCGCATGTTCGGCGCCCGCATCCTCGGCAACCTCAGCCACCAGGCCAACTACCTGGGCAACCACGCCCAAGCCATCCAGCTTTCCCGCGCCGCAGTCGAGAGCGCCAAAGGCCGGGCAACTCCCCGCGTCATGGCCCTGAGTTCGGCGATGGAGGCCCGCGCCCTGTCCAACGCGGGTCACGCCAGTGCAGCCGGTCGCGCCATGAACGAGGCCGAGCGCTACTTCGAGCGTGCCGATACCGCCGAAGACCCGGCCTGGATCAGCTACTTCGACCCCGCAGAACTGATGGGCGAACTCTGCCACTGCTTCCGCGACCTCAGAATGCGCCGAGACGCCGTCGCCCAGGCCCAGCGTGCCGTAGACAGCACCGACCCCAAGTACGCCCGAACCCTGGGCTTCTGCCGCATGGTGCTCGCCCAAAGCCAGCTACTCAATGGCGAGTTGGAAGCCGCCGTCACCACCGCGAGCCTCGCAGTAGACGGCGGCGACTCCCTCCAGTCCAACCGCTTCCAGCGCTACGTGACCGACTTTCAGAACGAAGTCAGCGTGCACGCGGGGAACGCCACGGTGGCCGCCTTCAACGAGAGGGTGCGTGACGCGCTCAATCGCCTGGACGAGGACGACGAGTAGCCGCTACCAGGGCCGCCAGTCCCGAGACCCATCGTCATCACGCAGACCAGCAATACGCCGGCGATACTCGGCCGCGGTCTCCTCATCCTCCTGCACGTTCTGCATGAGCCAGGTCGTCATCCCGAACTCTTGGATGCCCCGCAGCGTCTCGTAGCCCGGCCAGTCGTACAGGTCCCGCCCGTACGCAGCCACGAAGTCGGCGTACTGCTCATCGGTCTGCCACCCCAGGCTGTAGTGCTCCACGGCTGTAACCATGAGATCCCACTCAGGATGGTCATAGCAGAACATCTCAAAATCGATCAGAATCACACGATCCTGATCGTCCACCATGAGGTTCTGCACGTGGGCATCCCCGTGTACCGGCCCCTTGGGCGTCTCGAACCGCAATTCTGCGTACTTGTCCTGTAGTTCGCGCCAGCGCTTCCGCAAGAAGACCTTGTCATCGTCCGGGATCACCGCCCGGTCGAGGCGCAGCGCCTGCTTGTCGAAGGGATCGTACGACGGCAGCACGAGACCATCAGGCAGGGTCAATGAGTGCAGCTCCCGCAGGATCCCGCCCAACTCCCCGTACTTCGCCTTGCGGTCCCCTTCAACGATCAGGTGCCAGAAGGTCACCGGGTGGCCGGCGATCAGGAGAGGCTGCTCCAGGTCCTCAACGATCCGCGCCGCCGGGAACCCTTCCCCCGCCAGCCACTGCGACACGGCCACCTCGGTACGGGCTTTGGGCAGCCACTCTTCACCCCGTGCAACGCGCACGATCACCGGCACGGAAGCCAACCGAAACAGCGCGTTCTCCCCGAGACGGATCAGCTCCGCGCCTCTGTCGTCAAGCCCTGCCGCCCGGCACGCGGCGACCATCACCCGCGTAGCCTTCGCCGACGTGAACCCCTCTTGAGATCGAGCACCATCAAATGCCATGCCCGTACCAGCTCCCCTAGTCGCGCGCGATCAACCAGCGCACGTCTATGGGCGACCAACCCGACGCACGCCGGACACGACCTTGACCGTACCCAGGAGAACAACTCCAAACGAGCGGTGAGGTTCGCCAGGGCTGCGCCCGTGTACGTCTGTTGCGCCTTGGTGAAGCAGAGCGGGTACGGCTAGCCGGGGTGCCCGGGGAGGCCGGGCCCCCCACGACTAGGCAAGTCATGATGATCTGGCTAGATTCGGCCGGTCTGTGTCCAAAGGAACGCGGCACCCACGAGTATGCGTCGGCGGCGAATCCTGCAGCCTGATCGCCAATCCGCGTGCTGCACCGCCTAGTACTCCAGCTGTAGATCGCGATCTTCATGTCTGGGATGCGGCTTGTCGCCGGTAATGGCTGGTGAGGGATCGCTGCTGATGGTGCCGCCGCCAGTGCGACCAGCCGAGCCGGTAGGCCACGTCGTGGCGAGGCTGGACGGCGACCGTGATGAACAGGCGCTGGATCTCGTTGCAGGACAGCGGGACCAGGCCGTCCGGGGCGGGGCTGCGGGCGTGTTCGTCGGCACGGACTACCGCGAGGAAAGCGTGGGCGAGCATCGCGAGGGTCACCCAGCGGGTCCAGGAGCGGTAGCGGCGGACCTGGTGCTCGTCGAGTCCCGCCAACCCTTTCTCGGCCTGGAGGGTCTCAGTCAGCGGAGCTGGACCGGTGGAGTGGCAGCGGTAATAGGCGAGTTCACCGGTGGTGCGGCTGCGGCGGGTCAGAAGCTGGTGGCTGCCCGGCGTCGGGGCGACGAGGTCGACGACGGCCCAGTCGTAGAGCCGTTGTCCCTTCGCGCCACGTCCGGCCGAGAGCTTCTGCCAGGCCCGCTTCGGTACCTTCTTCACCAGGGCATCGGCGCGGAACCTCCCTGCGCCTGTGGCCATTTCGGCCGAGCAAGCCACGGCAAGGACGTAGCCGGTGCCGCGCTCCTCCAGTGCCGCGCGCAGTCTCGGGTTGCCTCCATAAACCTCGTCACCCGCGACCCAGCCGACGCGGTGTCCGGCATCCCAGAGCCGTTCGATCATCCTGAGTGCCAGGTCCGGCTTGGTCGCGAAGACGGTGTCCTCGTCGAGCCCCGCCGCCCGGCAGCGATCCGGATCGCCCGTCCAGGAACGCGGAATGTACAACTCCCGGTCTACCGCCGCGTGTCCCCGGACGCCGGCGTAGACGAGGTAGACCGCGACCTGGGAATTCTCGATCCGTCCGGCTGTGCCGGTGTACTGGCGCTGGACCCCGACGGTGTGGATGCCCTTCTTCACGTCGCCGGTCTCGTCGACGACGAGCACCGCGGCTTCGTCCTGGAGGTGCTCGACGACGTATTCACGCACGTCGTCGCGGACTGCCTCGGCATCCCAGGCGGCACGGCACAACAAATGCTGCATGCCGTGCGGGCTGACCTCCCCGGCCCACTCCGCGATCGTCCAGCAGTTCTTGCGGGGCAGGTCCGACAGCAGGCCCAGCACCAGTCGACCGGCCCGCAGGCGGGGTTCGTATCGGGCGAACCGGCCCGCGATGCGGCCCATGGCCGCCGCGAATGCCTCCCGCCACCGCGCGGGATCTATGCTGTGACCTGCGGCCACCATCTCATCGTCAGTCCACACAGCTCACGATGATCGACGGTGGCCGCACTCGTCCACCCACCGGGCCCCGGCCAGCACCATCACCCTCTACGAACGTTCGGTGAGCAACTCCGCCAGGCGGTCGGCGAATTCGGTGAGCCAGTCCAGTCGTGGTCCGCTGCGGGCGATACGAAACCCGTGGCGGCGACCCCAGAACGCAGCCTGGACGGCATGGAACTGGGCCCACCGCTCGACGCGTTCACGGTCGAGTTCGGCGGCCTCGGCGAAGACGTCCAACACGCGGTGGACAGCCTTGCGCAGGTCATCCGCTTCAAGGAGCGTCAGCGCCCGGGACTTCAGCAGGGTGCCGCCGTCGTAGGCGGGATCTCCCACGTACCCCTTGGGATCGACAGCCAGCCACGGCTCCCGGCCGGCACGCAGGATGTTCCGGGCATGCAAGTCACCATGGATGAGGGTGTCCGGCTGGGCCCGACCCAGCTCCCGAACGGTCGCCACGGCGGCGGCCAGCACCTGACGAGGCAGTGCATGCGGCAGCTCCTCGGCGTCCTTGCACAGTTGCTCCTCCCAGGCATCGGCCTGCTCACGCAGCCGGGGCAGGCCGGGCGGTGCGGGAATGGCCAGGCGGCGATTGAGCCGCCCGGCGACCGTCACCACCTCGTCGCCGTCCTCGACCTCCGCCAGGGTCGACGGCTGAACCCGCTCCAGCAGCATCGCGAACCGCTTATCGTCGCGCTCACGCAGCAGGACGGCACCGCACCCGCCCCACGCAACGAACGCATCCGGCTCATGGACGTTGCCGGGATGCGGAAACGACACCTTCAGCACGGCGCTCTCCTCAGCCCGCCGCCGTACCGGAACGATGACGCCAACGCCCCCGTGCATGACCTCGCCATCCGGCACGCACCCCCAGCGCCCCAGCAACTCCTCCACGATCCCGGGCAGTTCGGCGAGCCACGCCGTCCCGGCCTTCCCCTCGCGGTCGACAGTGCTCTGCGCGAACTCCTCTGGCATCGCAATCATCCGGGCACCCTATGCGCCAGCCCACCGCAGCCACCAAGCCAAAGCCGGCCGCTGCTGCCGCCCGGCAGCCCGCGCACTACGAAGATCGCGATCTACAGCCGGAGTACTAGGCCGTGTATCGAAAGTGGATCTTGAGCGATGAATGATGTCGGTTCATGGGGCGGGGAGATCTCACGGATGAGCAGTGGGCGGCGCTCGAGAAGTTGTTGCCGAAGGGCACGAAGGCGGGACGGCCGCCCGTCTGGCCTCGGCGACAGTTGATCGACGGCATACGGTTCCGGGTCCGGACCGGTGTTCCGTGGCGGGACTTGCCCGTCGAGTACGGGCCATGGGGCCGGGTCTACGACCTGTTCCGCCGATGGCAGCGGAACGGCACCTGGCACAGGGTCCTCACCCGGCTCCAGTCCCTGGCCGAGGCAAAGGGTGCGATTACGTGGGACCTGAGCGTCGACTCCACCGGGTGGTGTCTTCGCCGAGCCCGGTGATCACGGGCTGGGACGTTCGCGCGGTGGGTTCACCACCAAGCTGCACCTGGCCGTCGAGCAGGGCCAGAAGCCGATGTCGATCGTGGTGACGGCCGGGCAGCGTGGGGACTCGCCGCAGTTTGAAACGGTGCTGGCGAAGGTCCGCGTGCCCCGCATCGGGCCGGGCCGACCACGTGTCCGCCCCGATCGTGTGCGCGCTGACAAGGCGTACGCCTCCCGCAAGAACCGCGCTTACCTGCGCCGTCGCGGAATCCGCTGCACCATCCCGGACAAGGCCGACCAGGCGCGCAACCGCCAAAAGCTCGGCTCCCGTGGCGGCCGGCCGCCACATTTCGACCCGGCCGACTACCGCGAGCGCCACGCGGTCGAGTGCGGAATCAACCGCCTCAAGAGGCACCGCGCTGTCGCCACGCAGTATGACAAGCTCGCGGTCCGCTACGAGGCGACTGTCCTCGTCGCTGCCATCAACGAGTGGCTGTGACCCTCGGCCGTCACGCGGTGGGGTCCACGTTCCACGCCGCAGGCAGATCGCTGCCACAGAAGACGCAGACGAAGTCGTCCTCGCGCACGATGTTGTGCTCCTGGCAGTCGGGGCACCGCCGGAACACCACCTCGTGGGTGAAGCCGGAGGGCCGCCCGAGCTCTACGTCGTCCAGAGCGCGGGCGACTTCCGACCAGGAGACGATGTCCGGGCAGTACCCGGTGGACTGGTTGCTGACCTCGCTCACGGCCCACTGGTCTGCCTCGCGCATGAAGCTGATCTCGCCAGCACTCAGAACCATGTCTCCGCCGGCACAGGCCACGTGCTCGCTTCGCCGCGGCGCCAGCCGAAGCACGCCGTCCGTGCCGACCACGAAGGTGAACGGTTCGGCCAGCTCCGCTGACGATCGCTCAGCGATCCAGCTGCCGAAATCAGTCGCCGAGCTGATGCGGCACCCGCCGTCACCAGGCCGGACCGCAGACTTCAGCTCGACCGGTCCGACATATCGGTAACTCCGCCCCCGCACACTCACGTCAGCCAACTTAGAGCACTTCCGACACACGCCCTAGCTCCCTCGTACGTCGCTTTACGATCGCCCTTGCCGATCAGATGCCAGCAGGTTGCAGAGTGACCGTCGATCGAGAGCCGCCGTTCAAAACCCTCGATTGGGACTACGCGGCGAGGATGGCAATCGACCACCGAATGTTCGATCCATCCACATGAATTGAAATATGTTGAGTTTCAGGATCAGCGTAGACGCGGCCGATAGCTACAGGATCATTGCAGGTGACCTTAGTCTGATTCGAATTTCCGACATATTCGATCAAGGCGCTGCCGTCGCCGGTGCATTTCATATGCACTATGTAGAAGTCGCCGGTCGGAGTGAAAGTCTTTAGTTTCGCATCCTTCATTCCGGATGTAACCGGGACAAGGTATTCAGCTTTCTCGGGAAGCTTCAGATCCAACTTCAAGGATGCGGGAGATTGACTAGAGTTCGGAGAAGGCGCAGTTTTGACACCCTCCGCCCCTTTGCCATCTGCCGAACAGCCAGACAGCAACAACACCAGCAGAGCAGCGGCGGCCACACGTGCATGCATGATTACATCCTCGCGTCACAGGAAAGGGCTCCCGGCAGGTGTGCCCGCCGGGAGCTAGCCGAAACCTTTTTAACTGATGACCCAGCCTTCGCCTCGGGGAGCCCAGACGTTCATGTACTGCTTGTTTCCAACCTGGCAGTTGCTGTACCTGGTGGCAGTGTAGCCGTAGACCCTCTCCATCTTGGCGCCGTACTTTCCGTAAACGGTTGAGTGGGCCAGCACCTTCCCGCTGACCTCGACCCCTATGTCGGTGGTCCAGGACTTCTCTACGCTGCCCGTGATGGTTGCCGAAATCTTGGAGAACCACAATGCCTTGAACTCGGCGCTAATAGAGAGCGAGGCACCGAGTGTGAAGGTGCTTGACTTCTTTGACGTGAACTTAAAGTCCAGGGAGTAAGACTTATTGTTGGTGACGAAGGTGCTGTCCGCGACACTCAGGGTGTTCTTTGTGTTCTTGGTGATGTATACGAAGTTCGCAGCAGGGCCGCAATAGTCGGAATTGGGCGAGTCCTCGACGCCGGGCTTTCCCGTATAGATCGGATCATCGACTTCACCAGCAGTGTCCGTCTCGCCTGGAATCTCCGCGCTTTCGCCTTCTGCCGTGGTGGTTTCAGTGCCTTCCAGAACTTCTCCGCTGACAGGGGGATCTTCGGTCACGCTTCCCGGTTCGACCGGAGCGGCGGAGGAGGTCAAAGGGTTGTCGACGCCGGTATCGGTATCCGATGCAAGTGCGGGAGCGGCTCCACTGATAAGGAGTATTCCGACAGTGCCTGCAACAATTCTAGTACGCATAAACCCACGCCCCCCTGGCAGTCAGCGGTATCCCGTGAGACCGCTTGCTTCGCAGTACTAAATCATCTAGATCTTCTCGATGCGAGAGATGTTGGCAAACTTGAGGTACTTCTGAGGTGGAGTCCCAAAGTCCGTTTGCATCTTTCCTGGGCAAAGCGGCACAGACATGATGATCAGCCGTGGACCGCACTGGCTACGGCAACAACTCCGACGGCTCCGTGACGTTGGTCAGGCAATGCCTCGCCAAAGAGCAGCGGTTCAACCTCCCAACGTTGTGGAACGTGAAGCAGCCCGTGCCCCGGTTCCGCTAGAGACCACCCCGAGGCACGGACCGCCGGCAACGAAGCTCAGTCGGCGATAGGCAGATAGACCCGGTTCCCGCTCGCCGTGAACTCCTTCGATTTCAAGAGCATCCCCTCAGCGACTTCCTGGGCAGACGCCCCCGCAGCCGCCGTACCGCCGAACTGCGCGATGATGCTTTGGCTAATCTTCATCGACCAGAACTTCATCCTGCACACGGCCAGGAGTGCCTACAGCAGAGTTTTACGCTTGGTGGGCGGCGAGGATCTCCTCAAGAACGAACGACGCATCCGTTGGCAGGCTGTCGCCATCGCGAACCGCTCCGGCGCAGACGACCAGGGCCTTCCAGAGCGCCCAGCCCTGCCCGCGCTCCCAGGTCGCCTCGTCCACCCCTAGCCCATCGCGGAACGCGGCCCGGCTCTTGCCGGTCAGCATCGTCCAGGCGATTGACAGATCGCAGGCCGGGTCTCCGACTCCGCAGGTGCCGAAGTCGATGACGGCCGCGAGCACACCGTCCTTCACCAGAACGTTCCCCGAGGCCATATCACCATGGAACCAGGCTGGCTTACCGTCCCACGGGGCTCGCAACGCCCGTTCCCAGATCTCCTCGGCGGTCTCGGTCCGGATCAGGCCGTCCAAGGTCTCCAGAGCGGCCCGGGCCCACCCGTCGTAGGTCGTCAGTGGTCCGCCCCGGAACCAATTGTGCAGTCCCGGGCCCGGTCCGCCTGTCGGGTCGATCCGCTGCAGGGACGCGAGGAACTCCGCAAGGTCGACGGCGAACGCCGTCATGTCCTCGACGACGGCACGGGCCGCAGGCTCGCCACCGATCCACCGGTAGACCGACCAGTCGTGTGGAAAGCTCTCGTCGGGCACGCCTCTGACCAGCGGAACCGGAACCTCCAACGGCAACGCGGGTGCGAGCACCGGCAGCCACCGGTGCTCCTTCTCCACCGCCAGCGCGTACTCCCCGGCAGTCGGCAGCCGCACCAGCATCTCGTCGCCGAGGCGAAAGGTGCAGTTGTCCCAACCCTGCGCATCGACCGGGCGGACCTCAAGGTCGGACCACTGCGGGAACTGCCCGGCAATCAACCTACCCGCCATCGCGGCGTCGACCGGTTTCCGGTCCGGCAACGGCAAAACCTCGGGCGTCTCGTTCATCGGAGGCCGACCGTACGACGCCCCATCGGATCACCGCAAGCTGCTTTCCGATCGCCCCGAACTCGGCTCCGTAGTCCCACGGGCTCTACGCACGCGGCGTACCGAGAAATGTGATCCGTAACTGTTGACGATTGCTCTTTCTTCTTCCGAAAGATACTGCTGGTGGCAGTGCCCAGCGGGTCAGTAGGCGGAGCCATTAACTGGCCGTCCGGCGGTACTTACGGACCGCGAGAGTACGGAAGAGGACGATGATTAGGACCGAGTAGATCAGCGACGCCCACACCGGATGCTGCATCGGCCAGGCATCAGATGGAGACAAGCCGGGGTCGCCGAAGAGCTTGCGGCACGCCTGAACGGTCGCGCTGAACGGGTTCCACTCCGCGATGTGGCGCAGCCACGGGGTCATCTTGCTGGAGTCCACGAACGCGTTCGAAATGAACGTCACCGGGAAGAGCCAGATCAGTCCACCGGAGGTGGCCGCTTCCGGGGTCCTTACGGACAGACCGATCAGCGCGCCGATCCACGTGAACGCGTATCCCAGAAGAAGCAGCAGGCCGAACCCACCCAGGATCTTCCCGAAGTTGGTCGGGTCCACGGAGCCAGGACGCCAACCCACGATCAACGCGACGATCGCGAGGACAAGTAGCGTCAAGGCCGTCTGCGCGAGATCCGCAACGGTCCGCCCGGTTAGCACCGCGCCGCGCGCCATGGGCAGCGAGCGGAAGCGGTCGATGAGGCCCTTGTGCATGTCGTCGGCTATGCCGGCGCCAGAACTGGCGGTGGCGAACGTGACGGTCTGGGCGAAGATGCCGGCCATCAGGAAGTTCTTGTAGACGTCCGGGTTGGTGCTGTCGCCGATCTGCATCGAGCCGCCGAACACGTAGGTGAACAGCACCACGAACATGATTGGCTGAATCAGCCCAAACAGGATCATTTCGGGAATCCTGCTCATCCGAATCAAGTTCCGTCGAGCCATGACCAGGGAGTCGTTCACAGCGCTCACTTGACCTGCTCCTTCAAGGAGTTGAGCCGCCGGTCTCGGATGCGCGGCGAGGTGCAACCTGACCGATACACGCGAACAGGATTCGGAATTCGGGACATTCGAATCAAATTACGCCTGGCGACGACCAGGGAGTCGTGCACGGACTGGCCCAGCGCGCTGCTCGGTGCCGCGACCGGCACGGCGTCGGTGGCGGCACTCACTTCGCGGTCTCCTTCTTGTGCTTGCGGTCCTTGGTGTCCGGGGTGGTGTCCGCGCCGTTGCCCTCGGTCTTCTCCTCGGCCACGTGGCCCGTCAGGGACAGGAACACGTCGTCGAGGGTGGGACGGCGCAGGCCGATGTCGTCGATCTCGATGCCGCGGGTGTCGAGTTCGCGGATGACCTCGGCGAGGAGCTTCGCGCCGCCGGTGACGGGCACGGTGAGCTTGCGGGTGTGCTCCTCGACGGTCGTGTCGCCCTTCCCGAAGCCGCGCAGCACCTCCGAGGCGATCTCGATGTGATCGCGCTCGTGCACGACGACCTCCACGCGCTCGCCGCCGGTGCGGGCCTTGAGCTGGTCGGAGGTGCCGCGGGCGATGACCTTGCCGTGGTCGACGACCGCGATGTCGTGCGCGAGATGGTCGGCCTCTTCCAGGTACTGCGTGGTCAGCAGGAGGGTCGTGCCGCCGGAGACGAGCTGTTTGATGACCTCCCACAGCATCTGGCGGTTGCGCGGGTCGAGGCCGGTGGTCGGCTCGTCCATGAACATCACGGGCGGGGAGACGACGAGCGCCGCCGCGAGGTCGAGCCTGCGGCGCATGCCTCCGGAGTAGGTCTTGGCCGTACGGTCGGCGGCGTCGGCGAGGTTGAACTGGTCGAGCAGTTCGTCGGCCCGGGCCTTCGCGGCCTTGGCCTTCATCTGGTAGAGCTGGCCGACCATCTGCAGGTTCTCCCTGCCGGTCAGGTACTCGTCGACCGCGGCGAACTGGCCGGAGAGACCGATGGAACGCCGCACCTCGTTGGGCTGCTTGAGCACGTCGAGGCCGGCCACGGTCAACTTGCCGCTGTCGGGTCGCAGCAGGGTGGTCAGACAACGGACGGCGGTCGTCTTGCCCGCGCCGTTGGGCCCGAGCAGGCCCAGCACGGTGCCCTCGGGGACATCGAGGTCGACGCCGTCCAGAGCTTTCACATCACCGAAGGTTTTCACCAGGCCTTCGGCATAGATGGCGCCTGGCATATCAGTCTCCACGTCGTCGGGGAATCTTCGAAAAGCCTAGGTTTGCGCATGATGGTCCGTCTCCCGTTTTTCACAGGAACGGCGACACGAGACACACCATAACGCGATGTATCGCGTCTCTCAACAGATTTTCTCGAACGAGTGACGGAACAGGTGACGAACGGGCTCTGACCTCAGTCGATGACCGTGTACCCTGCGTCGCGCAGGGCCTGGCCGACCTCGGCGCAGTGCACCGGCCCCTTCGTCTCCAGGTGCAGCTCGACCTCCACCTCCGTGAGCCCGAGCCGTGGGTCGGTCCGGACGTGGCTCACATCGAGGACGTTAGCGTCGACCACTGACAACACCCCGAGAAGCGTCGCGAGCGCCCCCGGCCGGTCCGTCAGCCGCAGCGTCACGGCCAGGTAGCGGCCCTGCGCGGACATGCCGTGGCGCAGGATGCGCTGGAGCAGAAGCGGGTCCACGTTCCCGCCGGACAGCAGCGCGACGACCGGTCCCTCGAAGCTCCGCGGATCGCTCAGCAGCGCGGCGACCGGGCTGGCGCCGGCCGGTTCGACGACCAGCTTGGCCCGCTCCAGGCACAACAGCAGCGCGGTGGACAGTTCGTTCTCGGTGACCGTGCGGACCTCGTCCACCAGATCGGCGACGATCCCGAACGGCACGTCGCCGGGCCTGCCGACCTTGATGCCGTCGGCCATCGTCGCGGGGTGCTGGATCGACACCGGGCGCCCGGCCGCCAGCGAGGGCGGGAACGCGGCGGCACCGGCCGCCTGCACGCCCACGATCCGCACGTCGGGCCGCAGCGCCTTCACGGCGACCGCGACACCGGCCGCGAGTCCGCCGCCGCCGATGCCGACGACGATCGTGCGCACCTCGGGGCACTGGTCCAGGATCTCCAGGCCGACCGTGCCCTGGCCCGCGATGATGTCCGGGTGGTCGAAGGGGTGGATGAACACCGCGCCCGTCTCATGGGCGTACTCCTGCGCGGCGGCCAGCGTCTCGTCGACCACGTGGCCGTGCAGGCGCACCTCGGCGCCGTACTCCTTGGTGGCGCTGATCTTCGGCAGGGGTGCGCCCTTGGGCATGAAGACCATGGAGCGCACGCCGAGGAGTGCGGAGGCGAGGGCGACGCCCTGGGCGTGGTTGCCGGCGCTCGCGGCGACGACACCGGCGGCGCGCTCCTCGGGGAGCAGTCCGGCGATACGGACGTAGGCGCCGCGCAGTTTGAAGGAGCCCGTGCGCTGGAGGTTCTCGCACTTGAAGTGCACCGGTGAGCCGACGAGCTGGGTCAGGTGCCTGCTGCCTTCCATCGCGGTCACCCGCGCCACGCCCGTGAGCATCTTCTGGGCGCCGCGCACATCGTCGAGGGTGACGGGTCGCAAGGAGTCAGCCGTGCTGTAGCTCATGACTCAAGCATCGCAGTTCACAGGCGCGCGCCACGGCTGTGACCAAGCTCCGAGACTGGTTTGCGCAGCGCCGGTACGGGCCGCCTTCCATCCGCGTACCCTGTCCCCCAACCCAGCACCCCCTTGATGAAGCGAGCCCCCGGCCATGCCCACAACACCTGAAATGTCGATGGACATGACGACCGTCGGTGAACCCGGTCTCCTCGACACGCTGCAGCACGAGGTGGCGGTCTTCGCGCGCCGTGCCGAACAGACCCGGCTCGGCGGAGTCGGCCAGGTGCGCAACTCCATGGACCGCGCCGCGTATCTGCTGCTCAACCGCCTGGACAAGGAAGGCCCGATGGGCGTCAAGGCGCTCGCCGCGAGCATGGGGATCGACTCCTCGACGGTCACCCGGCAGGTGGCGCCGCTCGTCGACACCGGGCTCGTCAAGCGGACCTCGCACCCCGAGGACGGCCGCGCGGTGGTGCTGCAGCTGTCCCCGCGCGGGCAGTCGCGACTGGAGGAAGTCCGTTCGTCCAGGCGTCAGTTGATGGACGAGTTGACACACGACTGGGCGCCGGAGGAGCGCGAGGCGTTCTGCACGCTCCTCACGCGCTTCAACAGCGCCCTCTCCGCGCGGATGGCGATGCCGGGCAACGAGCCGTCGAACGCCTCCTGATCCCTCGGCGAGTCGGGCACACGCGCGTGGTGCCCGACTCCCGCCCCTTCGTACCGAACTCTTGACCTCACGACGGCCCTGGCCTCAGATGAGACCGGGGCCATCAGGGGGGAGGGCATGGTGCGCGAACGGCAGGTGTCCCAGGGCGCCCGCCGGGCCCGGGAGTTCGAGGCGTTCGTCGCGGGCGCGGCAGGGCGGCTGCTGCATGCCGCCACACTGCTCACCGCGGAGGCCACGGACGACAACCCGCGCGCGCGACGCCTGCTGACGCTGTCGCTGGCCCACACGTACGCGTGCTGGGACCGGCTGCGCGGCGAGGACCCGTACGACCGCGCCCGGCAGTACCTGGCCAGCCGTTTCGCCCGCGCGGCCTGGCACCAGTACGGCGGCCTCGGCCGGGCCCGCCCCCACCCCGACAGCCCACTGGGCTCCCTCGCGCCCCAGGAGCGGCTGATCGTGGTCCTCAGGTTGTACGAGGGGGTCGCCGAGGAACAGGCCGCCGCGCTGCTCGGGCTGCCCACGGAACGGGTCCGGACGATCTGCGAGCGGGCGACGGCAAGGCTGCTGCACCCGCCGCGCTCCCCCGTGCCGAAGGTGGCGGGTGCCAAGGTGGCGCCGTCATGAGGTCGCCGAACGGGGGTACGCGCGCGTGAACAGGCCCGAGCGGGAGGCGGCCGTACGGCGGATCATGGAGCGGACTCCGCCGCAGGTGCCGCCGGAGCTGTACGCGGACGTGGTGCGCCGCGGCAGTCGGATGCTGCGCCGCCGGATGGCCGCCCGGCGGCTGATGTGGATGCTGCTGTGCGCTGCGGTGGTGGCGTTCACCGTGTGGGCGCTGATGGTCCATCCCTGGGTGGAGCCGCCGTCGGAGACGACTCCACCGCTGACGGGCTGGTGAGAACAGGCCCTGGGGCTGCTTCGCCGGACAGGTCCTAGCCCAGCGCCTGCTGCAGGTCCTCCAAGAGGTCCTGCACGTTCTCGATGCCCACGGAGAGGCGGACGAGGTCGCCGGGGACCTCCAGGGCCGAACCGGCGACGGACGCGTGCGTCATGCGCCCCGGGTGCTCGATCAGCGACTCGACACCGCCCAGGGACTCGCCGAGCGTGAACACCTTGGCGCGGTTGCAGACCTCGACGGCCGCCTCCTCGCCGCCCTCGACCTGGAAGGAGACCATGCCGCCGAAGGCCCGCATCTGCTTGGCGGCGATCTCGTGACCGGGGTGCTCCGGGAGGCCCGGGTAGAGAACGCGCGTCACGCGTGCGTGCCGGGTGAGCATGTCGGCGACCTTGGTGGCGTTCTCGCTGTGCCGGTCCATGCGTACCGACAGCGTCTTGGCGCCGCGCAGCACCAGCCAGGAGTCGAAGGGCCCGGCGACCGCGCCCATCGCGTTCTGGTGGTACGCGAGTTCCTCGCCGAGCGCCTCGTCGGCCGCGATCAGCGCACCGCCGACCACGTCCGAGTGGCCGCCCATGTACTTGGTCAGGGAGTGCACGACGACGTCCGCGCCGAGGGCGAGCGGCTGTTGGAGGTAGGGCGTGGCGAAGGTGTTGTCGACGACGAGCCGCGCGCCCGCGTCCCGGGCGATCTGCGCGACGACGGCGATGTCGGTGATGCCGAGCAGCGGGTTGGAGGGGGTCTCCACCCAGACGACCTTGGTCTTCGGGGTGATGGCGGCCCGTACCGACGCCGGGTCGCTGGTGTCGGCGACCGACCACTCGACGCCCCACCGGGAGACGACCTTCGCGAAGAGGCGGAACGTGCCGCCGTACGCGTCGTTCGGGATGACGACGTGGTCGCCGGGGCTGAGCAGCGTACGCAACAGGCAGTCCTCGGCCGCCAGTCCGGACGCGAACGCGAGGCCTCGGCGTCCGCCCTCCAGGGCGGCGAGGTTCTCTTCCAGGGCGGTCCTGGTGGGGTTGGCGCTACGGCTGTACTCGTAGCCGCCGCGCAGACCGCCGACGCCGTCCTGCTTGTAGGTCGAGACCTGGTAGATCGGCGGGACGACCGCGCCGGTGAGGGGATCGGCGGTGTTGCCCGCGTGGATCGCGAGGGTCTCGAAGTGCTGACTGATGTGCCTGTCGCTCATGGGGCCGAGCGTAGTGCGCTCACGGAGCGAACGACGATCCGGAGGTTTTCCACAGGGTGGCGAGGCGGAACGGCGGTGGTTTTCCACAGGGTGGTGGGCCGGGTTGGCCAATTGTCGGACCCGTCTGGTTCGCTTGAGGCATGGAGATTCTCTGGGTCCTGATGGCGCTGGTCATGATGGGCTTCGTGCTGATCCCGTTCCTGCGGCGCAGGCGCGGGATGATCGAGCAGGTCTCGCCGGGCCACCCGGACGCCGCGGACCCGGCTACCTACGGCTTCTTGCGCGAGGAGGAGCTGGACATCCGCATGCCCGGCCCCGACCAGGACCTGCTGGACGTCCTCGACCTGGTGCAGCGCACGCAGGACTACCGCGCGGCGATGCAGTTGCTGGCCGGCACCGAGATCACGGGCGAGCTGCGCTGGCAGCGCGTGCAGGCCTTCGCGGGCGCCGCCTCGCTGGAGCTGCAGCAGCGGCCCGGCGGGGTCAGCGAGACGCCGGGCGGGCAGTGGCTGCGGGTGTGGCGGGCCGAGCACCCGAAGGACGCGGGCGGCGCGGCCGTGCACGCGGAGTTCCTGGTGCAGCAGGCGTGGCGTACGTCGACGCGGGGGACGGACGAGTTCCGGATCATCATGGAGGAGGCCAAGGACGCCTGCGGTCAGGCGGCGCTCGTCTCCCCCGGTGACCCGGTCCCGTACATCGTCGAGTTGTCGGTGGCGCGTGGACTGGCGTATCCGCAGCCGGAGTTCGAGCAGCTGTGGCTGAAGATCCTGGACCGTGCGCCGGCCCACATGGGGGCGCATCTGGCAGCCCTGCACTACTGGTGCGAGAAGTGGCACGGCTCGCGTGAGCTGGCGAACTCGTTCGCGGAAGCGGCCGCCGCGCGGGCGCCGCAGGGCTCGCTGCTCGCCGCGATGCCGCTGTTCGCGGTCTTCGAGCACCTCCCCGAGGTGAATCTGGTCAGCAGCTTCTACCAGAGCGAGGTCGTGGAGAAGGCGATCCACGGCGCGCTGTTCGCCGTCCACGCGGCCCGTCCCGACGACCCGATGCTGGCGCACGTCCGCCATCTGCTGGTCTTCTTCCTGGTCCGCGCGGAGCGCTGGTCCGAGGCGATGAACCAGCTCATACACATCGACGGCCATGTCGGAGCCCTCCCCTGGACACTGTCCCCCGACCCGGCGGCGGAGTTCGCGGTGTACCGGGCGCTGGCGGTGGCGGGGTACGAGGCGAACGGCGGGAGTCCGGCGAGCCTGCCGCACTGACGGCGGGCGGGCAGGGCTGAGCGAGGAGGCCGACAGGGGGCTCAGGGTCGCCGTATGCGAAAGCGGGACCGGAATTCTCGAAGACCCCCGCCCGTTGACACTTCGGACTCGGACTCACCCCGGGGCCCGTTGGGAGAGCGCATGTTCCTGGACAGCCGTACGCCCCAGCTGCCGACCCCTGAGCAGGCTCTGCAGGGCCGGCCGGAGCGGGTGTTCGCGGTCCCCGACCGCCACGTCGTCCTCGGTACGCCGTTGCTCGGCCCCTACCCCGGGCACCTGGAGATCGCCGACTTCGGGCTGGGCTGCTTCTGGGGGGCCGAGCGCAAGTTCTGGCAGCTCCCGGTGGGGGTGTGGACCACCTTGGTCGGCTAT